>OJQZ01000023.1_pt1 | contig 139698 bp, 124 predicted proteins | sample 1599071 | NCBI WGS metagenome assembly OJQZ01 (sample SAMN03922525, study PRJEB24848) | human gut metagenome | isolation source: stool sample | host: Homo sapiens | place: Germany | collected 2010-05
GCCCCTATCCCTGTCCCTTAGGTTTTCTCCCTCTTGGCTCCCTCTTTCCTTACCCATACCCTTACCCCGCTGGGGTGTTGGCGGAACTCGAATAACCACCTGAACATTGTATATCCTGTCAATGCAGGGACGCCTAACGCTACACGTCCGCAGGTTAGTACATATATCTCAGGTTAGTGGCGTTTTTTTGAAGAGTCAATGTTAGAGCAGTTGCACTGATAAGGTCACGAAAATATTAATGCCCTGTCGGTACGGAAACGGTTATAAGCGGTGTTGGTGATACATTTTACGGTACAGTTTTATTAACAAACGGTTTTTCAATAGACTAATCGGGACGCATTGTGTGGTGCGTCCCGATTTTAATATCTTAGTCAAAATAAAATCAGTTCTGGTTTTTGCTGATTTTGTCGATTTTTTCTGAGGTCTGTGCGATTTTTGAGCTGAGCGATTTTACTGTAGCGATGTTGGTTTCAATCTTTCCTACTGCTAAGGTAATCTCCTTATCGATAGCGGAAATTGATGAACGGACACTGCCAAGCACATCTTCAATGCTCCGTGTCTGGTTTGAGGTCTGCTCGGCAAGCTGTCTTACCTCCTGCGCTATTACGTTGAAGCCTGCGCCTGCCTCGCCGACGTGCTTTGCTTCAATAGACGCATTGAAGCCGAGCAGGGTCATCTGTGTAGCGACATTCTGTATGTACTTAAGTATAGAGTCGGTCTGTGCGACAGCCTTTGCTGAATCGGAAGCCTTTTCACGAAGTGTGTCGAACTCTGCGGAAAGAACTTCGATAGAGGAATTGAGATCGTCGACATTTCCGTTTATATCCTCGTAGTCGGAATGTACTTCATCGAAAAGAATATCCGCTTCTTTATGCTCCTCGGTTATGCGGTACTTTTCGTAGCCGACCTGTGAAAGTGCCTGAGCCATCTTGTATAAAAGCTCGGCGGCATTGTTTACCTTTTCTTCGGAAACTATCGGTACTTTCTTTACAGCCTCTACATATTCATCGGGATCAACGTCGATCTCCTTTGCTATTGCACGGAACTTGTCAAGATCCGGCTCTTCGGTAAGAACCTGTCCGCCTATAAGCGAGCCGATCTGTTTACCGTTTACGATTATCGGGGATGCAAAATCGACAAGTCCGCCGTGGCAATAATATACTGCAGGCTTACCTGTTCTGCTTGCCTGCTCGCCGCCCTTAAGGTCGCAGAGATTGCAACGCTCACAGCCTACGCTCGATTTTCTCGTATAGTTCATGCAGAAATCGGTAGGACATGAAAGCTGGGTGACAGGACCGCTTTTATCTGTAGCCAATGCAGCCATACCGGTAGCCTTTGCAAATGCGTCCTGCAGTGATTGCAGCTGCGCTCTGTCTATAACGTCAAGTAAAGTAACTTCTTTTTCAGCCATTGTAATGACACCTTTCCTTTTCTATGTTGTACAAGGCGGACTATTGTTTATGAAAATCCGTGAAAACAACTGCCTCAATTAAGATTATACTCCGATTTAGATAAAAATGCAATACCAACGGAGAGTGATTTTGTTAAAATGAACAAGAGAAATTGAAATATTTAGTTATTATTTCCGATTTTTCTTTCTTCGACATAAAGGCAGACAAATTTTGCTTGATTTTGAAAACGAAATATGATATATTTTTAAATAGGAATAAGAAACTATAAAAATAGCCACATACTGAAAATCAGACTGCGTGGCTGAAAGGCGGAAAAAACATGAAGATCCTTTATGCAGCAAGCGAAGCTCAGCCGGTAGCGGCTTCGGGCGGACTTGCGGATGTTGCAGGCTCACTTCCCAAAGCGCTCGTTGAAGAAGGCCATGAGGCTTGCGTTGTAGTACCTCTCTATGTGAATACGATAAAACAGCAGTGGCGTGATCAGATGACGTATGTTACAAATTTTTCTGTGCCGGTAGGCTGGAGAAATCAGTATTGCGGACTTTTTACGTCAAAGATAAATAATGTTACATATTATTTTCTTGATAACGAGTATTATTTCAAGCGTGATTTCGGACTTTACGGTTATTATGACGATGCGGAAAGATATGCTTTCTTCTCCCGTGCTGTTCTTGAAATGCTCAAGGTCATCGACTTCAAGCCGCAGATAATAAATTCTAACGACTGGCAGTGCGCTCTTATACCTGTATACTACAGCATTTTCTACAGAAACGATGAAAAGCTGTGGGGCATAAAGAATGTATTTACTATACACAACATTCAGTACCAGGGCAGATACGGTATGGAGATACTTGAGGATGTTCTGGGTATACCCAAGCACTTCGCTTCACTTATGGAATATGACAGGGATATAAACCTTATGAAAGCCGCTATTGAGGTTGCAGACAAGGTCACAACGGTATCTCCGACATATTCGAAGGAAATACTCGACCCGTGGTTCTCGCACGGCCTTGACAGGGCGCTTTCGGACAAGCAGTACAAGACCTGCGGTTTCCTGAACGGCATAGACACTGATATGTACAACCCTGCTACAGATCCTTCCATCCCTGCAAACTTCACGGTTTCAAAGAAGGCAGGCAAGAAGATATGCACGCAGAAGCTGCTTGAAGAAGTAGGACTTCCTCAGGGTGATGAGCCGGTTCTCGGTATGGTATCAAGACTTGTTGAGCATAAGGGCTTTGATCTTGTAAAGTGTGTGTTTGATGATATAATAAATCTCGGCTACAAGGTAGTTATATTAGGCTCGGGCGAGGCTCAGTACGAGCAGTTCTTCCACGAGATGCGCTGGAAATATCCCGACAGAGTGGCATTCACCTGTGGATATATCCCTGACCTTGCAAAGAAAATCTATGCCGGAGCGAATATGTTCCTTATGCCAAGTAAGAGCGAGCCGTGCGGACTTGCACAGATGATCTCTCTGCGTTACGGCACTATCCCGATAGTACGCAAAACGGGCGGTCTTGCTGACAGCATAGTTGACTGCGGAGATGAGAACGGTACAGGCTATACCTTCCAGTCGTACAACGCTCACGATATGCTCTATGCGGTAAAGAGAGCAAAGGATTGCTACTGGAACAAGACAGAGTGGAACAAGCTGGTTACCAGAGCTATGAAGGCGGACTTCAGCTGGAAGCAGTCGGCTAAGCTGTATATCGGTCTTTACAAGGAGCTTGTAGGAGAGCAGTAAGCGATAAAAATCAATATGCACGGGCAGTCGCTTCTATGAAACGTCACTGCCCGTCGTTCGTGTAACCGGAAAAGTTAATGTGTTAAAAGAGAAAGAGGACAGAAAATGTTAATTGCGATAATTGCTCTTGTGATAGGCGCTGCACTGTATGTTGTGAACATGGTCGGCGTGAACATCAATGCAAATGTTATATGCTCGCTCGGCGTGCTGATAGTGGGATTCGCTATGCTGATAAAGGGTGCGGATCTGTTTGTCGAGGGTGCGTCAAAAATTGCGGCTAAATTTAAAATTCCGCAGATAGTAATAGGTCTTACGATAGTTGCGATGGGCACTTCTGCACCTGAGGCGGCTATCAGTATAAGTGCGGCATTTCAGGATGCGGCGGCTATTTCTATAGGTAACGTGGTGGGCAGTAATATTATGAATATACTGCTGATACTCGGCGTCAGTGCAGTGATAACAAACCTTAAGATAAAGCCGAACACGCTTAAATTCGAGATACCGTTTGTTGTGCTAATAACCGCTGTATTACTGTTGCTCGGCTGGATAGGCGGAGGGCTTGACAAGATAGACGGCGTGATTATGCTGGTGCTTTTTGCGGCGTTCTTAGGCTATCTGTTCTACCTTTACAAGAAGGGTGACGACAGTTCGGCAGATGAAGTGCCGCAGCTTACCGAAAAGGACAAGATACCTGTTCTGATACTTATCACTCTTATAGGACTTGTGAGCATCGTACTCGGAAGCGACCTTACGGTTGCGTCCGCAAAGAGCATAGCACAGGTAATAGGAGTGGACGACAGGACTATCTCGCTGACCGTTGTTGCATTCGGCACATCACTGCCGGAGCTTATAACCTGCATTGCGGCTTCGCTCAAGAAGAAATCGGATATTGCTATAGGCAATATAATCGGCAGTAACATTTTCAATATCTTGTTCGTTGTAGGTCTGGCGTCAATATGCTCGCCGAGCGTACTGACCTTCGGTGAGGCATTTATCATTGATACTATAGTTGCGATAGCTACTGCTGTACTGCTGGGTCTGCTCGTTTTACGCAAAAAGGAGCTTACAAAAGCGGGCGGTATAATTATGCTCGTTGCTTACGCAGGATATTTTGCGTATTTGTTTATTAACCCGTTAGGGCTTGCATGACAGGAGAAAATATGGTATTTGAAAAAATAAGAAAAGCTGACCGTGAAGAATATCTCGCTATGGAGCATGATTTCTATCATTCTCCCGCTGTGCTTCACCCTATCCCCGATGAAAATCATAAGCTGACATTCGATGTGCTTATGGAAGGCTCACCGTATACGGTCTGCTTTATGTTCCGCAGTGACGATAAAAAAGAGATTTACGGCTTTGCACTGCTTGCACTTACTTATTCAAACGAGGCCGGCGGTATTGTGGTGTGGCTTGAGGAGATATATGTAAAGCCGGAGCATCGCTGTAAAGGTATAACAGGAGAATTTTTTAAGTTTATTGAAAAGGAATATGCCGATGTTGCAAGAATCCGTCTTGAAACAGAGCCTGACAACGAAAGAGCGGTAAGGCTGTACGAAAGAAACGGATTCACAAAACTCGGTTATTCGCAGATGTATAAAGGTAATTAACTTAAAAAACGTGTAAACGGTGTGAAAACGCAAAATTCGTTGTTGTATATCCACAAAAAAGTTTTCAAAGTTTGGATTAACTAATGGTTGATTGACGGTCGTAAATTTGGTATAATATAGAAGTATTAAGCGGTGTTATAATGCCGTATCGGAGGTACATTATATGAAGAAAACGACCAAAAAGATTTCAGCGGCCGCTCTTGCTCTTATAATGGGTGCGACAGCGTTTACGGGTTGCTCAGGAAGTACGAATTCCACACCCGGCGGAACGGACAGCGCCGCATCAACAAGCGGCGGAGTAGCTACCGGCAGTCAGAAGATAATGTCTTCTAACGAAAATGTAAAGAGTGCCGTAGACAACGTTTCTGTAGCGGAAGACTACAAGAATATTAAGGTTGATACGAAACTCAAGTTCATGGCGTGGTATGATATTCAGGAGGCATCGCCTGCGGTAGAGCTTTTCAAGACGCTTTACGGAACTCCTAAGAACAAGCCCGAGGGTTATGAATCGGTGGCTGACGAAAATGTTTTCGTAAATGTTAAGGTTTCCAACTACAACAACAGATACCTTGACCTTGCAAAGCTGGTTCAGTCGGATGAATCACCCGATACATTCCCTTTTGAAACATCCAACTATCCTTACGGAATTTATCAGAACCTTTTCCAGACAATCGACGGTGTTGTTGATACAAATACTGAGGATTGGGTTGATTATAAGCCGATCATAGACAAGTTCAACTGGGGCGGTAAGGTTTATACGCCTATTGTTGACGTAAACCCCGCAACTCTGCTCTGGTACAGAAAGTCCATCATTGAAGAAAACGGCTTTGATGATCCTTGGGAGCTGTTTGAAAAGGGCGAGTGGACATGGTCAAAGTGCATCGAAATGGCAAGAAAGTTCACAGATCCCGACAACGCAAAGTATGCGTTTGACGGTTACGGCCTTGACCACGCATTTATCGCTACAACAGGTAAGCCCCTTATCGGTCTTGAGAGCGGTAAGCTGGTAAGCAACCTCTATGATGCAAACATCGAAAAGTGCATGGATATGCTCCGTACATTCGATGATACTCAGGAACAGCTCCGTTATCCCAGAGAGATAGAAAACAACTGGACACCCAGCTATAATGAATGGGCTGACGGCAATACGCTCTTCATTGAGGACGGCACATGGAGATATGAAGAAACATGGAGAAAGTTCAAGAAGAAAAACAAGTGGGAAGATGATGAGATAAACTTTGTACCCTTCCCCCAGATGGACGGTGCGGATACATATTATCAGGAAATGAAACAGGACGCTTATATGTTCGTTTCGGGTTCAAAGAATGCTGACGGTTATAAGGCGTGGATATATGCTAATCTGTTATCATCTAAGGATGAGGAAGTAAAGAAGGCCGGAAGACAGCAGTCTATTGATGAGTTCGACTGGAATGAAACACTTCTTGACAGGCTTGATAAGCTGAAGGATCCTGCTACATTTGAATCGGTATTTGAGTTCAAGAACGGTATAGGTCCTGATATAGCAGACTCTACAAACGGTGAAAACGCAGTGGGTCATCTCACATCAGACGTTATAATGGGCGGTAATTCGTTCACTACAGTCCGTGAGGAAAACAAGGGTGTAATTGAAGCAAGAATCAAGGAGCTTAACGCTACTGTTTCCTAAACCGAAAAATCAATACAGATATTAATGCCGACGGCAAAAGCCGTCGGCATTTCAGCTTGTAGAAAAAGTATGTTTTTTCAAAAAAGTGCTTGTTCTCAATCCCTATCCCCTTTAGGACACTCTGTTGGCTTTGCTTCGTGCAAAGCTTGGTGTGTCCTTATTTCGGCATCCTTGCCGAAAACCCCTTCCCCGTGGGAAGGGGCTATATTACTGGGGCTACCGCCCCTAGACCCTGTCGGGGGCTACGCCCCTGCGACCCCATTTTCAGAAAATACAAAGGTTTATCGACAGTCTGTAATGCCGACGGCAAAAGCCGTCGGCATTTTTATATATCAGAATACGCTTGCCGGCGTTATCTGCTGACGGGTGATATACAACTCGATAAGGCGTTTAAGCACAGCGCATTCGGAATAAATATCGTCCTCGCCGTTTTCGGCAAATACTTTTATTCTGGCGAGGCTCATGGCTATTTCGTTGTCGCATTCGGTATCCTCTACAAAGATGGTATGTTGTGACATTTTCCGCCAAAGCTGTTCGGCAAGGTCTGCCTTTTCGATGGCTTTTGCGGTGTCGTTTTTGTCAACCGCCTGTGTAATCTCGTCGGCGGCAAGGTAGATTCTTCTTGCACAGGTGCCTGAATAATTGTAGCCGTAAAGGGCAAAAGCCACCATAGCTATGACTATTGCCGCACAGGCGGTAATTCGACCCATTTATTTATCCTCCGCTTTACATATCGGCTGTGTGCCGTATTTGTCATTGCTTTTAAGCACTGTATAAATGCCTTTGTCGGTGCTGTCTGTGAGCAGGAAAATATCCTTTATATCGAGCTTCATGCTTTTAATCATTTCACGCAGTTTTGCTTCATCGCCGTTCCAGCGGCGAAGCCCGGGATAGTTTATTTCGCCGTCCTTTATAAGCAGGCAGGGCGGATCGCAGTTTGTCACCTGAATCCCGACGTCGCCGTTTTCAACGTTGCGATAACGGCTTTTCTGATAGAAATTTATCTTGCCGGTGGTTTCTACTATTGCGTACTGCACCTGTGAAATATCGAATATCATACATTCACGCATTGCTTCCATAAGCTCGTCAACGCTGTAGCGAAGGTGCTTCATAACCTTGCGGTCGATTATGCCGTCGGTAATGATTATCTGAGGTGTGCCTGTCACAAGGCGGCGGAAGTGTGAATTCTTGAGCATAATAAAAGACATGAAAACGTCCATGCAGACTATCATCAGTATAGGGATAACTCCGTATATCATCGGAACGGTCGAATCCTCGAGCGACAACGTGGCGATATTGGATATAAGTATTGTCGTTACAAGCTCGGAGGGCTGTAACTGAGCAAGCTGTTTTTTGCCCATAAGACGCAGGGCGAATACTATAAGGATATACAAAAGCACGGAACGGATAATTATTATCAGCATATTTTCCTCCATTGACGGAAAAGATAAGTTACAGATTGGCTACACAGCTATTATCTGCTGATTATCTTTCAATATGCGAGGAACTTAAATGAGCAATTCAAAAAAACTGCCTGATTTATCCGAAAAATCGGTAGAGAGTATAAACAGCGGCGACAGCAGGCTTGCCGCAAATCTTAATATCAACTGTTCTGAGGTAAGAAGGCTGATGAACAACAGCTCTGATCTTATAATCAAGTATTTTTCGTCCGACGGTCACAGGATGGCGGTTATCACCTGCGAGGGTATGATAGGAAAGGCGGAGCTTGCAAATCTGATTTTCCGTCCGCTTGTATCTGCACCGCCGAAAATACAGGACGATAACGAATTTTTTACAAAGGTCTGCTCGGATATGCCGATTGCCGAAGAGCAAAAGCAGGTGTACGATTATGACTCGCTGTGCCTTTATATAATGTCGGGGTTTGCCGTGCTTTTGTGTGACGGAGCAGGGTTTGGCATAGCGATAGGGATACAGGGCTTTGCACACCGAAGCGTAGACGAGCCTTCAACGCACATAAATCTGAGAGCGTCAAGAGAGGGCTTTATCGAGGTGGTAAGAACCAACGTTGCAATGGTAAGGCGGAGAATGAAATCCACGACGCTGAAAACGATAATGATGACCGTAGGAGAACGGAGCAAGACCGATGTTTCGGTTTGCTATCTTACCGACAAGGCGGATATGAATATCGTAAATGCCGTGACGGATAAGCTGAAGAACATTCCGCTTAACACTATTGCAGGGGGTGAGTATTTACAGAGCTTTCTTGAAGATGATGATTCTGTCCTTTTCTCACAGATATATACAACCGAACGTCCCGATGTATTTGTATCGAAGCTGTACGAGGGCAGAGTGGGGATAATCGTGGACGGAACGCCTTTTGCGCTTGTTCTTCCGTGTCTGTTTGCGGAGAACTTTGTAACGATGGACGATTATACGCACAAGCCGTACTTTTCGGCGTTTCTTCGTATCATACGTTTCTTTGCGTTTATTGCAGGGGCTGTTCTGCCGGGTCTTTATGTCGCACTGTGCAACTTCCACCCGGAAATGTTCCGCTCGGCGCTCTTGCTGAATATTTATTCATCGGAGCAGACTGCCGCCTATCCCGTATTCGGAGAGTGTCTTATAATGTATATCCTGTATGAGATAATGAGGGAGGCGGGGTTAAGACTGCCGCAGAGCATAGGTCACGCAGTAAGCATAGTCGGAGGTCTTGTGATAGGAGAAATCTCGGTATCGGCAGGTCTTATGAGCGCACCTGTGGTGCTTATCATAGCGGCAACCGGACTATGCTCGTTTGCCGTACCGGATCTATACGACAGCTGTATGATACTGAGGCTGGTATTTATAGTCGCAGGAGGTACGTTTGGCTTGTTCGGAATTACGGTCGTAGGGGTCGTTATATTTTTCAGAATGTGTTCAAAAAACACATACGGAGTGCCGTATACCGCACCGTTTGCGCCTGTGACGCTGAAAAGCATTATCCGTGATACGTTTCGCAGGGAAAGCTGGAAGAAGCTGTCCGATACGGATATGACGGTACAGCAGTTATCGGGCAAGGCTAAGAGCGGTCACGGCGCAGAAAGGACGGGAGGCAATGAGCAGGATAAGTAACAGACAGCTTGTTATCACGTTTCTTGCCTGCAGGCTGTCGGCGGAAATGATGACTCTGTCTGCCGAAACCGTATTATACGGACCGGATCGCTTCACGGCGATACTTCTTGCAAAGATTATTGCGGCACTGCTTTATATCCCTCTTATTCTTGTAACGCTGAGGTTCAAGGGGGACAGCCCTATAACCTGTGCTTTCAGAAGAAATAAGGTCTTTGGGGCAGCTGTGGGGGTTATTCTGGCTGTTACCCTGACGGCGACCGCCGTGCAGACGGTCATAAGCATACAGCATTATATAACCGATACGCTGCTCAATAACATTCTGACAATATCGGGTATTGCTGTGCTTGTCGCTGTGTCGGTATACGGTGCATTGAAGGGGCTTAGTGCGGTTACGAGAAGCTCTGTGTTTGCGGCGGCGGTATTCGGTTTGCTGATTTTTCTTATCGGCGTCACTATGTGGGACAAGGTCAATCCGGATTTCATATATCCCGCCTTTATTGAGGACGGGCGGTATTTTGTAAAATGTACACTTTCTGAGATAAGTATGAACAGCGAAATTTTGATTTTTGCGGTGATAACCGATGAAATACGCAGTAAACCGCATAAAACGGTGCTTTATTATCTGCCGCTGCTGCTTGTGATACTGGAATTTCTTAACCTGCTCTACAATCTTATATTAGGTCCTTATATGAGTAAAGTCGAATACCCTCTGTATATTATCGCAGCTTTATCCGATATTGTAATATTCCGCAGGCTTGACGGAATAGACGCTATAGTGTGGCTGATGTGCGGAATTATTAAAACGTCGCTTATTATATATTGCGTAGGGCGGATATATTCTGTGTGCAGTAAGAGGCCCGACACGAAAAAGGCGGTTGTGGTATACGGAGCGTTTATATTTATGCTGTGCATGGTGCTTGGCAGTGACAGAACGGTATACGAGCATTTCAGGAGCGTTATGTCGGGCGGAATACACATATTGCTCGGCGGTGTTGCAGTTCCGCTGACGGTGCTTGTTGCAGGCAGAAAAAAGCAGAGCGGAGGAGAAAAGAAATGAGAATGATAAGAGCGGTTGCTATAATGCTTGCGCTGACGGTGACAATAACCCTTGCCGGCTGTGTCAGCTATGTTGACCTGTCCGACAGGGCGATAGTGCAGGCGATAGGGATAGACTATCTTCCTGACAAAAAGGTATATCGTATAAGTATGCAGTATTTCAATCAATCAAGCGAGGGCGGACAGAATCAGATAGACAAGACGCAGGACAATGTGCTGAAAAGCGTAGGGGAGGGCGAAAGCATATTTGCGGCGGCGAAAAACGCTTCGATGCTGACGGGAAAGGATCTTCTGCTGAGCGAAAACAGGCTGATAATCATCGGAAAAGAACTGAGAAAGTATAAGCTGGGCGATACGCTTGAATTCTTTGTGGGCAATTACCATTCGCATCCGCAGGCATATGTTGCCGCCGCAGAGGATACGGCAGAGGAACTGCTCGATATACGCTTCAAGGAAGGCTCGACCTCTTCGCAGAGATTGGCAAACCTTATACACAACGCATCGGTCGAAAGCAGGAACAAAAGCACATATCCCTATCAGGTGATGACTATGCTATGCACATCTACGGAGAGCGCATTTCTTCCGCTGCTCAGAACCGCAACACTAAAGACAGATGTAACTATTCCGAAGGAAACAGGAGGCGGTAAGGGCAACGGAGGCGGAGAAGAACAGAGCGAGGACGGAGAAAAGACGATAATACTTGATGGCGGAGTGGTTTTCAAGGGCGGCAAAGAGCTTTGCAGAGTTGACGATGACGTGGCAATGGCTATATTCTTTATGAATGATATGCCTTCGGAATATTCGTTTACCGTGCCTTTGGGACAAAATGCAAAGCCGAGTGTTACGCTTATTGGGGTTACAAGGAGTATAAAAGCTACAGAATATAACGGCAAGGTGAAATTTGATGTATCATTCAGCGCATCGGGAAAGATAGGGTCGAAGGGCGGAATAAAGGAAGATGATAAAAAAGCCGCCGAAAAGGTAGCCGGGCCTGCCGAAAGGGAGCTGAAGCGGAAAATAGAAAGCTCGGTGATACCGATTGCAGAAAAAGGCTGTGATGTGTTCGGGCTTGAAAATACGCTAAGAAGGTGCTGTAACAGATTTTACAGAGAGAATAAGGACAGGGTAGGGAAAATAATAGCGGAAAGTGAAATTGAGGTCAATGTGAATATTGATATTTTTTCGCAGGGGATAGGCGGTGCGTGACGGGTGACAGAAAAGCTCTTCATCTTACAGAAAATAGTCTTTGTTTGATATACTTCTGTTATATCTTTTAGTATTTATCTATGATAGCAAGCTACCGATAGTTCTTTTTGTCGGATAGCACTTCTCGGGCTCGCTATTCGAAGCGATGCACTTGTCAATATTAAAGAGGGAGACAACCAAAGGGATCAGGGAGAGGGACTGTCGCCCCTATCCCTATCCCTTAGGTTTTCTCCCTCTTGGCGCCCTCTTTCCTTACCCATACCCTTACCCCGCTGGGGTGTTGGTTGAACTAGAATAACCACCTGAACATTGTATATCCTGTCAATGCAGGAACGCTTAACGCTACACGTCCGCATATTAGTACATATATCTCAGGTTAGTGGCGTTTTTTTGAAAGGTTAATGTTAGAGCAGTTGCACCGATATACTCACGAAATTATTAATACCCTGTCGGCACTGAAAATATTTCCGGCGGTGTTGGCAATGTGTCTCACAGTACAGTTATAATAGCAAAGCTCCCTCACTGTTTGCGAGGGAGCCGGACTGTATATCACTTACTTCAGGAGAAATCTTGTTAGTTAAATCAGAAGATTGCTACAACTGCACCGTTGTACTTTTCATTGATGAAGTTCTTTACATCGTCTGACTTGAGGGCCTTTATAAGAGCCTGAATCTTGGGGAGGTTTTCGTTACCGCTCTTTACAGCTACAATGTTTGCGTAGGTCTGAGCCGCATCGCCTGAAGCATCTTCAACTGCGAGAGCCTTCCTTATGTCAAGACCTGCGGCAAGAGCATAGTTGCCGTTGATAACTGCTAAAGAACCTGCATCGCTGTTTGCAAACTGAGCGGCAACCGTATCAGCCTGTACCGTTGTTATCTTATAGCCGTGGTCATTCTTTATGTCAAGCGTTGTAACGCCGTCCTTGGCATTTGCACCCTCGGGAAGCTCGATAAGGCCTTCCTGCTGTAAGAGAAGAAGCGCTCTTGTTTCGTTGCTGTCATCGGCAGGAATTATGATCGATGCGCCTTCCTTGACATCTGCCAGCTTTTCAACGCCGTTGCCGTAAAGACCGAACGGCTCATAGTGAATAAGTGCGGCGGGAACTATGTCTGTTCCGTTCTTCTCATTGTAGTTGTTGAGGTAGGGCGTGTGCTGGTGGTAGTTTGCATCAAGCTCTCCGCTTGCAACTGCGTTGTTGGGCAGTACATAATCATCGTAAATGGTAATCTGAAGATCGTAGCCTTCCTTAGCGAGCTTGTCCTTTACAAATTCGAGTATCTCGCCGTGAGGTGTAGCTGTTGCACCGATCTTGATAACGTTGTCTGTGTCAGCTGAGCTTTCTGCCGAGCTTGCAGCAGATGATGCTGCGTCTGATGATGAAGCGTCATTTGAAGAAGCTGTCGAGCTTGTGCCGTTTGAACTGCACGCTGTGAGCGTTACACCTGCAAGAGCCGCTGTAAGTATTAATGATAAAATCTTTTTCATGTCAATTCTCCGTTTCTGCGGTTTTACCGCCTGTCAATGTTGTATTTTGTCTATCGTTTATCTTTCTTTGTTCTGCACCGTTAGTTTACGGGTTTTATCTCTTTATATACTCTTTATATACAACATCGGCACATTCGTCCGAAACGGAAATTCTGTCGCAACAGCTTTATGAAAAGCAGTGACATATTATATCTCTCCTTACTTGTTTATACGTTTGTCTGCCTTGCGTGCTATCAGCATACCAAGCTCCTGAATAAGCTGTACTATGATAACCGTGAGCAGAACGCATATCCACACAATATCGTTATTGAAACGCTGATAACCGAATGAAATAGCTATCATACCAAGTCCGCCGCCGCCGATCGTTCCTGCCATTGCCGAGTAGCCGAGAATGGTTACAAGTGAAATGACTGCGCCGACCATGAGTGCGGGCTTTGCTTCGGGGATAAGCACCTTGTATATTATTTTGAATGTTGAGCTGCCCATTGCCTGAGCCGCTTCAACAACGCCTTTGTCAACCTCTTTGAAAGAGGATTCTGTCATTCTTGCCACATAAGGTATAGCCGCTATAACAAGCATTACTATCATCGCCTTATTGCCAAGACTTGTTCCGACAATAAACTTTGCCGCCGGTAAGCAGGCAACCATCAGAATGATGAACGGGATACTGCGGAAAATATTAACTAAAATACCGATTATTTTGTTGAGCCACGGGATAGGGTGGATTCCGTCCTTATCGGTCACTGTAAGCAGTACGCCTATCGGAAGTCCGAAAACGTAAGCTACGAATGACGAGATGAACGTTAAGTATATCGTTTCCCATATACCCTGTAAAAGTACGCCTTTATCCCACAGCTGTATAAGATCGCCTGACATTTTTCTTCCCCCTTACACCTGTGAATAGGTAACGTTGTTGGCATTCAGATATGCTGTTATCTTTTCTGTCGATGTATCGTCATCGGGCAGCTGTACCAGAATCTGACCGTATGCCTTGCCGTCAATGTCCTTTGTATCTGCGTGAAGGATATTGACGGGAGTGCTGCATTTTAATATCATATCGGCTAACAGCGACTTTGAAGAATTTTCACCGTTGTAGATAATCCTTATCTTCTTTCCGTGTTCGCTTGTTACCGGAAGCTCGCCCTGCGGCATTATGAGCTTTTTGGCAATATCCGACTTGGGATTTGCGAATACCGTTCTTACATCGCCTATCTCAGCGACCGTGCTGTTATCAAGCACTGCGACCCTGTCGCATATACTGTCTATTACCTTCATCTCGTGAGTTATCACAATTATGGTAACTCCGAGTGTGCGGTTGATTTTCTTAAGAAGCTCAAGCACCGACCTTGTTGTGTCAGGGTCAAGTGCGCTTGTTGCCTCGTCGCACAGAAGATAGTGCGTTTTTGCGGCGAGCGCTCTTGCTATTGCTACTCTCTGCTTCTGTCCTCCCGAAAGCTGTGACGGATACGCCTTCGCTTTATCGGAAAGTCCTACAAGCTCGAGCAGGCTTTCGGCTCTCTTTACGGCGTCTGCCTTTTTCATACCTGCGATTTCAAGCGGATAGCAGATGTTCTTTATTACGTTTCGCTGTGCGAGAAGATTAAAGCCCTGAAACACCATTCCGATGTTTTGTCTTGTTTTAAGAAGCTCTTTTGTTTTAAGGCTTCCAAGCTCCTTGCCGTCTATTATTACCTGTCCCGAGGTCGGGCGCTCAAGGTAATTTATACAGCGGACGAGTGTGCTTTTGCCGGCTCCCGAAAGTCCGATGATGCCGAATATCTCTCCGTCGTTTATTGTTATGTTGATGTCTTTTATCGCAGTAACGCTGCCTTTTGAGGTGCGGTACGTCTTTTCAAGGTTTTTAAGCTCTATCATATATCCTCCCATAAAAATAACGGACGTTTATTTTACGTCCGTGCGTTTGAATATCCGACAGGCTCAGATTTTCTTTCGGGACAGACGTATTATATTGTTTGCACACATTCGCATTTTATTGTTTGCGGTTGTCGGTTTCATCCGGTCAGCCCCTTTCGTTTTTGTTGTTATGAGTATAACACACTAAACCTATGTTGTCAATAGGTTTAGTGGATTTAGCTTGTCGAAAATAATTACACAATCCTTATCGCTTTTGTAGGTTTTGTATAAACGAGGCTGAAATAAATATTACGGTAGTTATTGACTTTTAAGAAGCGGTGTGTTATAATTGAGTAAACTCAAAACTGAACTGTTGATTATAATGATGAGGACGATAAGGAGGATACAAATTGAAGGGATTACAGCCAAAGGGCATAGCAAGACGAAACAAGATGCTGCTTGCGGCTATTCAGCTATTTTTAGATCAGGGGTACGAAAAGACGACCACTGCACAGATAGCAAGGGCGGCAGGAATGTCACCGACATCGTTCTTTGCGGCATTTGAAAATAAGGAAGCGCTGCTTCTGACGCTGACGCAGATCATGTTTGAAAATCAGTTTGCAAAGGCGAGGACATTTGCAAAGGATATGGAGCCGCTCATGGTGTACTGCCTTGAAACGTCATTGCAGATATATATAACCGAGCTGTCCGAGCCGCTGAGGGAGATATATGTAATGGCGTATACCCTGCCAAGCACTACGGAATATATCTTAAAAAGTACAACTGTGCAGATAAAGGCTATATTCTCGCCGTTTATGCCGGATGCGGAGGATAAGGATTTCTACGAGATGGATATAGCGTCGGGAAGTATAATGCGTGGCTTTATGGCGAGAAAGTGCGATATGTACTTCACGGTGCAGAAGAAGATAAGCCGTTTTCTTGAGTGCTGTCTTAAGCTGTATGATGTGCCTAAGGAAAAACGTGCGAGCCTTATAGAAGCGGTACTTGCGTTTGATCTGCACTCGGTAGCAAAAAGGCTTATAGATGAGATAATCGCAAAAGCGGAAACGGGGCTTGAAAAAGCAATCGAAAGTTCAATAAACGAAAAAAACGAAAACGGATAATTACGGAGGTGGGTTATGTTCAGAAAGATGAAAACAAGGAAAAGGCTGGCGGCGTTAATAACGCTTATCACGCTGTTTGCGTTTTCAAGCGTGATGACGGTTATGACGGCGGCGCAGGAAGCGTCGCTTGTATCCGCAACGCTTACTACGGACAAGGAGAGTTATGAAGAAGGGGAAAACGTTAATATTGCTCTTACGGTGAAGAACGGCAATATTTACGGGATCGATAAGGTAAAGTCTGAAATCGGATTGCCGGACGGACTTACACTGAAGAAGGGCGAGCTTACCGACGGTGAATATACACTTGCGGCAGGACAGAGCAGGTCAAATGAGATAACGGCTTATATAGAGAAAGCCTCAAAGCCCGGCGATACTACCGATCCTGTAAATCCCGGCAATCCCGAAACGGACGGTTCTCTGTGTCCGCTGTGGCTGACGCTGAGTATTTTATCGGGTGGAACGCTTGCGGTCCTCGGTATTAAAAAGAAGTGCGGAAAAAGGATTTTTTCACTGTTCTTATGCGCTGTGATCTCGCTGACTGCGCTTCCGACAGACGTATTTGCAGACGAGGTCATAATGCCGAGTGCAAGCGGAAGCGTTACGGCAAGCAAGGAGATAACCGTAAACGGTGCTAAAAAGACGATAACCGCAGATATTACATATAACGAGAATAAGCCCGTAGAAGAAGATGAGGTCACAGTGACCTTTGATGCGGGTGACGGTACGCCCGTAGCTCCGATAACCTTAAAGAAGGGTGAAACGATAAGCAGACTTCCTGAATCATTCGGTGCGGGCAAGGCGTTTATGGGCTGGTTTACCGATACAGCATTAACAAACGAGCTGTTTACCAATACTCCGATAAACGAGGATATGACCGTATATGCCTCGTTTGTGGAATCTGCCGATGATTTCCAATCGGGTGTGAGAACCACCTACTATGTGGAGGACTGTGCGGAATATCAGCCGATCACGCTTATATGTGACGAAGAAATAACGGCAGATAATGTATGGGAGTACATCACCTTATTTGCGTATACGGGCGATACTCCGGAAAACTTCGTTGTAACATCAAACGAGAAGGATGAATATACACTCGTTCCCGAAACCGCATACACAGCCGGTTGTATGTACCGTATGACAGCAGGCGAGGGAGTTACATTCAAGGGTCTTGACGATACGGTAAACGAGTATACATTCAAGATATACAAAGAGCAGACTAATATAATCGAGGTCAGGGACAATATCAAGTATCTCGACAAAGCCAAGCTGTTCGCTACGGATAAAACCGATGAGTATATGGTTCAGGCGGATTATTTTGAAGAAAATTCTCTTGCTGTGGGCGATGTGCTTTGCATTGACAACGGCACAAAGAATTTTACCGAAAACTGCCTGTTTGTAAAAATTACAGATACAATAAAGGACAGAAACATTTACTACATTCAGACAGCCGATTGCGAAGCGGAAGATGTTTATGACAATGTTGATGTTTATTTTGTCGAGCCTGCAAAAAACAAGTTCCTTGAGGAGCAGATCGACACAGAGGCAATAGCGGAAGAAGTAAAGAACAGCGAGGGCGTACAGCAGCTGAACCTTGTGCTTGCGGCACTGCTTGCCGAGGATGAAACCGTAAACGAGATAATGGAGGGCGAACCGCTTGTTACCGATACAGTAACCGCCACTGCTTATGCCGCTTCGGACGATGACAGATTAAAGGATTTCTCGGACTATTCACGTCCTAAAGAGGATACGCTCAAGAGCATCGCCGCAAGTCTTGCTATCGGTCTTTCCGTATCCGTAAAGGTCGGTGAAGCAGAAAATGATAACTTTACTACCGTTAATCCGGATTACTGGTCGGTCATTACATTCGAGTTGAATTATAAGACTACCATTAAGAAAAAACTCAAGGTAGATGCAACATTTACAGTAAGCGAATATCTTAATGTTTCATTCCAGGGCTATAATTCATTCGAATTCAAGTGGTTTGAGCTGCCTGAGCTTGAATTCAACTATGCGGCTAATATCTATACGCAGACGGATATTGAACTTAAAGTTCTTGTCTGCTCGGTAGGCGCAAACAGCTACAGGAATATCACGAGCGAAGTCGCAAAGATGCTTGGCAGTGATGAGAAGAACGATACCGCAGGTCTTGTAAAGGATGTCAAGGATATGCTTAACAAGAAGGGCGGAGAGATAGAAATATGCCGTATACCGTTCTTCACGGCATTTAAACCGCTGTCGCTGTTCCAGCTTAACTTTGAACTTAGCCTTGTTGTAAAGATGAATTTCGCAGGCGGTATAGGAAGTAAGTTCTCGATACTTGACGCAACGCAGGTAGGTACGCACGGCAACTCAAAGGATAAAGAGTTCAGTATGTACAAAAACAAGCTGCTCGAGGGCGACAGATACAGCTTTGACCTTACGGTATTCGGATATGTCGGCGTCAAGATGGGCGTTTCCGGACAGCTTACCGTATCGTTCACAGGACTCAGACGACTGGGTGAGGTCGGCGTTGAGGTCCAGGTAGGCGCATATCTCGATATATACGGTCTGGCAAAATATCACGTCGTCAAACCGGATCACCGATACAGTACGGTATACCGGACGCTGACGGGCGGATTCTATCTTGAAGCGGGAATTTATCTCGAAGTAAATCTTGTCGCAGAATCAAAGGTATTCAAATTGCGGCTTGAAGCACCGCTGATACCCGAAATCAAGTGGCCGTTGTTCTCAATGGGCGACAAAAACCTTGTTATATGCCTTAACGATGTGACAACTCCGATATTATTCAGTTCAAACGGCACTTACTGGGGAGAGATCAACGTGAATGATCTACCCGCAGTGTCCGCACAGACGCTTGATATTACAACAGGCGTGATAAATTACAATGCGTCTGTACCGTGGAGCAAGCTGTCGATGAATGTTTCGGGCGAAGGCTTCAGAATGCTCTATGACAGAAGAGGCAGATTTATCCGTTACGAGCAGCCATACACCATGTCAGGCTTCTACAAGAACAGTACAGCCGAAGGTGTCGGTCAGATACACTATACAGGCACGTCACTTCAGTTCACAAAGACCGCAGACCCCGAAATGAGCCTTACAAAGTCGGTAAAGGTCATCTGGTACGATGAGTCGAGAGTTAAGGAAGAGGACGTAGGCAAGATATTCACTGTCAATTTCTACAGAGAGGTTGACGGAGTTAAAACTCTTGTTGAAACAAGAAAAGTACCTGCGGGCAGTCTTGCAGGCTCTTACAACACAAATAACGCTCCGGACAGCTGGATGTACATTGACTGCGAGTGGAAGGACAAAGACCCGTACTTCATAACCGTTGACCACGATAACTACGAAATAGTATACACTGCAACAAGAGCGCAGACTCTTATGGAGATGGAATACTATGACACTGTAAACAAAGAGTGGGTAGTAGAGTTGTGGGCAGTGAATGCCGGCGATGTTCTTAAAGTACCCGATAACTCCAGTGACGAGTATATGAAGCTAAGCTCCTGGCACGCAACCTACGGAGTACCGTTCGGTTTTGAAAAGATGTATAAGTATGCCGGTGATAAGCTCAGAGCAATAGACTCCGGATGCCGCAAGGATTACTATACAAGCGGTCAGCCTACAGACAAACCGCTTTACAAGGTTACGGGCAACACCCAGAGAGCTGCTTCCGAAAACTTCTATTTCAATCATCACAACGACTATCAGAACGTTGCGCTCCACTTCAGTGCAAATTACGACAGAGCGCTGATGAACGTAACGTACAATTATTATGATTATAACGGCAATAAGAAGTCTGCAACCGTAAAGACACCTTACGGCACAAGACCGGAATTTTTCCTTTCAAGCTGGCCTTACGGTAAGAAATTCATAGGCTACAGTCCTGACGGCGGCAAAACCGTATACGACGCTGATACCGTATATTCGGAGAATTTGCCTTATGTATATGAGGATGTAACATATGATGCGGTTTACGAAGCCGGAATATTCGATGTTGAGATACAGTATTACGATGATGCGACCCGTGAATTCAAGACATATAAGACGCTGAAAATAGAGGGCGGCTCAAAGGTGCCTCAGTCGGTATTTGACGAAGCTTGGAGCAAGATCAACCGGCAGGAGGGTACAACGATTCAGTTCATCGACTGGAGCGATGTATACCTGAGTGAAGAATACGGCGATGCTTACCTCAATGAGTTTATACCCGACAAGACGCTCATTTACAAGAGCATTATACTCCGTCCGAGATTCAGACGTAATGTTACAATTAAGCTGGACGCAGGTGACGGCAGACTGATATTTGAAGAAAGCAAAGAGTTCAAGAGCTACAGTCAGGATAAATACGAGGTAGAAATTTCACGTTGGGCAACCAAGGATGCCGACAAGTACAACGATTATCAGCCTACAGGCTGGAAGAACAGCACTACAGGCGAGATATATGCCTTAGGTCAGACGGTTAAGCTCGATTATTCGACAACGCTGACAGCAATCTATCAAGCTACGCCCAAGACCTATACGGTAAATGTATCCACACCGTACGGTGCGCTTCTGAACGGAGAAAAGACCGATAAATTCAGCGGCGGATATGATGATTATCTCGCATTCGTTGAAAAGTACAACAATTATACTCCTGCAGATGTCGAGGGCGAGGGATATACTCTCGTGTTCAAGAGCTCATCAAGCAAAGCGTCCGAGGACGGTCTGACGCTTGATATAGTCTTCGGCAACTGGCAGAAGAATGTTCACAAGCACACATTAAAGTTTGACGCAAACGGCGGTAAGCTGACAGGAAGCGATGAACGCACAGCGGATTACGGTACTCAGATCAAGCTGTCTGATATGGCTGAAGCGTCAAAGACGGACGACCTGAGAGATTATATCTTCGGCGGCTGGAAAGACGAGGACGGAAATATCTACGGTGCTGACGATATAATAACGCTGACAAAGGATACGACATTGACAGCGGTATGGAAAAACGGCGCATACAAGGAATACACGATAACCTTTGTCCTCGATGACAATACGATAAAAAGAGTGACTTATCACTATGGCGACGCACTTCCCGTATTTGATGCACCAAAAGAAGCTGACGGATATATCTTCGGCGGCTGGTCGTGGTACGGCACTGAGGGCGCATTATCCGGACAGCCCGACACGATGCCTGCATCATCGCTTACTGCAATAGGTACGACCACAAAGTGCTATATATCTTACGAATTTGACGGTACGGTATACGGCACAAAGGAGGTCGGCAAGATAGGCGATACGATAACCCTTATCGCAAAGCCCGAAAAGGATTATTACGATGTGACCGAATGGTCAGCAGACGGTATCACTGTAACAGACGGCAAGTTTGTAATGCCTGCTCGTAATGTTACATTCAAGGCGACCTCATCACCCAAGTTCTATAATGTCAATATGACGGTTGACGGCAGCGCAAGTTCCGACAGCCCGATGAAAGCACAGTATATGAGTACAGTAACGCTTCCCGAACCTCCCAAAAAGAGCGGCTATACTTACTACTGGCAGTCCGATGATGTTGCTATTTATGAGGAAAGCGGCGAATACAAGTTTACGATGCCTCATAATGATGTAAGCGTTGAGTGCGTTTACACAACGGCTACTTACAACGTTTACTATATGATAGACGGCGAGACTACGCCGTATATGACTATCACCGATGTCCCTGCAGGCAAGGAAATGTTCGCTTATATCGACCCGCCACGCAAGGAGGGCTATCTGTTCAACGAAACGTGGATATGCACGGACGTTTCTCTTGTTAATAAGGAAGGCAGATACACAATGCCCGACAGAGATGTTTACTTCTGTGGAAGATTCGCCAAGAACGATGACACTATGGTTATGCTCGGCGTAGAGGTGTATGTTGACGGCAATCCGGAAACGCATTATACTCTTTATACGAACAAAGGCGAAACCGTAACGCTCCCAGATATATTCATGGACGGATATGCAAAGTCATACGAAAGCGAAAAGCTGACAGTCACAAACGGAAATGTCACAATTCCGACAGGCGACGATGTCTTTGAGGTATCGCTCAGGATAAATTTTACCAAGAGCTGATAAGCTACGGATAAAAGCCAAATAAGAACAAACAGCCCCGACCGCAAGGTCGGGGCTGTAACTGCATAATCGTATAAAAAATCCTCACGTTTTACCGTGAGGATTCTTATGCTTATGTGATTACTTAACTATCGTAATATCTGAGCCGAACCACTTTGTTGAGATTTCGCCGAGCTTACCGTCAGCCTTCATCTCGCCCAGTGTCTTCTGAACTGCGTCACGCAGTGCCTGATCGTTCTTTCTGAATGCGATAGCGTACTGTTCTTCTTCAAGACCCTCTGCCAGCTTCTTGTAGTCCTTACCGGAGTTCTTGATTTCATAGTCTGCAACTACTTCATCAAGGAATACAACGTCAACAACACCAAGCTCAAGCTGCTGTAATGCTTCTACATTTGTAGCGATGGGGCTGATTGTTATATCGTCCTTGATTGCGCTGTTTTCAAGTATTGTCTGTGCCGAAGAACCGTTCTGAACAGAAATCTTCTTGCCCTTGAGGTCGTCCATCTTTGCAACTGTAGAATCGCCCTTTACAACGAATACCATAGCGTTCTTCATATAAGGCTCTGAAAGATTCATCTTTTCCTGACGCTCTTCGTTTATGCTAAGACCGTTCCATATGCAGTCGCACTTGCCGACATTAAGGTCGGTTGTGAGCGTATCCCAGTTGATAGGCTGTTTTACAAGCTTTACACCGAGTCTGTTGCAAACTTCCTCTGCTACGTCAATATCGAAGCCTACGATCTCGCCGTTCTCGTCAGTATAGCCCATAGGCTTGAATGTAGCGTCAAGACCTAATATGAACTGACCTGCGTCCTTTACCTTCTGCAGTGAGTTGTCGCCTTCTGCCTTGCTTTCTGTGACAGATGTGCTGTCGCCTGCTGTTGCACTGCTGTCTGCGGCTGAAGAATTACCGTTTGAGCTGCAGCCTGCAAGACCGAGCGTAAGAGCGGCTGCCATAGCTACGGCAATTGCTTTAAGATTTAATTTTTTCATTTTTATTTCCTTTCTGAGCGTTTTACACGCCTTAAAAATTACTTTAATATAGTAACACACAAATATGAAAAAGTAAATAGGCAAAATGAATAAAACGGCGGAAATTTGCAGGATTTCAGCAAATTTCCGCCGTTTTTTTGTTTTTAAAGCCGATATTATCAATAAAGATATTCATATTGTGAAATGTCGGGGCATTTTGAGGGCTGAAGCTCGTCTTCCTTGAAGCTGTATCTGATATTCTGATTATACATATACCACAGGCAGACCCTCATACCGCTCATTTCAAGGTGAGTGCCGTCCTCAAAGGCATACTTTTCCTTCAGCTTGTTATCACTGCCTTTAAGAAGGGCGGTAGGATCGACAAAATGATAGTGGCTATAGTAGCAGTTCTCGATCGCATATCGCAGTGCAGAATTATACTCGTCTATCTTTTCGTTCTTGCAGAACTTACTGCGGACGGGAGTTACAGCCATAATAATGAACTCGCTGTTCGGGCTTGCCTGCTTGCACTGGTAGAGAAGCCGCATATAGTTTTCCACAAACTGTTCTTTCGTGGTAAGGTTTACATCGTTAAGACCCATTGAGAAAAGAACGTATTTAGGCTGCTTGTTGTAAAGGTGAACAAGCACATCTGTGCTTAAATTGCCCGATGTTATGAGGAACTGGTGTATGTTCCATGCCGCAATGCTGGGTCGTGCAAGGTTGTTTTCCTGCTTGAAGTATCCTGCGCTTGCAAAGCCGGAACAAACGCTGTCACCGACAAGTGCGAACTGGTCGAAATATTTGTACATAGCGTCTGTGATAGTGTAATCAGGCTCAGGCTCAGGTACGGGCTGAGGTTCTTCTTCTTTTATCTGAGAAGTTGTCTTATCTGTATCGGCAGACGTGCTTTCGGTCTGCGAATATGTATTGTCATAGCTTATACCGCCGTCGGATATGTTGACAGCGTAAGCGTTATTGCAGGCTGTGCATATAATAGCCGCCGCAAGCGGCAGACACAGCAATATGAAACGTTTCTTAGGCGAAACGGAACCGTATTTATTATAAAGCATTATATTCCCTTATTCCGTAGGGCGGTACAAATTACCGCAAAAGTATATAGTAAACCGATGAGGTTATGTTTCTTATTTAATTATAATGCTGATTTTACACTTTTGCAAGAATAAATTTACAAAATGTCGAAATGGGTCAAAATTTCATTGAATTGCACAACGATAAGGCAGATTTCACAGAGTTTTTATGTAAAGTGTATTTTTTGCGGATTCCGGTACAATATGTTGTGCTTTTACACGAAGTTACATTGAGAAATACAAGGAATTAAACGAGGACGGCGATAATCGTTTTTACCCGCAGTAAAACACAGCTATATTTATGACGCTGAAAGAAAAAGTATGATTATCGCGAGAATGGAAGGTAATAGATTATGGCGATTATACCTTATCGGGTATAAAGAGTGGGGAGGAATTATAAGTTATACCCTTTAGGGTGTAAAAACTAGAACAAATGCTTGACATTATACCCTAAAGGGTGTAAAATATATTCAGATTATAACAGCGGAGATGATTTTCGGTGAATAAAATAGCACTGTTTATAAAAACTAAGCGGAAAGAAGCAGGGCTTACACAGGAAGAATTTGCGATGCGTTCCGGGCTTGGTCTGCGGTTTGTCCGTGAGCTTGAGCAGGGCAAGGAAACCGTGCGTATGGATAAAGTCAACACGGCGCTTGCAATGTTTAATATGGAAGCGGTGCCGGGAAGAAAGGAAGGCAGACAGTGATGGTACTCAGAACGGCTTATGTTTATGTCAGAAATATTTTTGCAGGACAGCTTTGCGAAAGTGACGAGGGATATACTTTTACCTATGACAAGGCTTATCTCGAAAGCGAAAATGCAAGTGCCGTTTCACTTACTTTGCCTCTTAGCAAAGAAGCATACAGTTCGAAAACCTTGTTTTCTTTTTTTGACGGCCTGATTCCTGAGGGGTGGCTTTTAGATGTGGTGAGCCGTAACTGGAAAATCGACAACAGGGACAGATTTGGTTTGTTATTGGTTGCCTGCAAGGATTGTATCGGTAATGTTACAATTATGGAGGAAAAATTATGAAATGTCTGTGCTGTGGAAAAGATATTGACAAAAACGGTGAAAACGGGTGGCATAAAAGCTGTATAAAGCGTTTTTTCGGTGCATCAAAATTACCTGAAATAGAAATTGATGATGAAACGCTGAAAAAACTTGCCGATGAAACGGTAAATAACGGATTGACCGTTCCGGGCGTGCAGAAAAAACTGTCATTGCATCTTATTTCGGAAAATAAGTCGCCAAAACTCACTATTGTGAATTTTCCTACAGGTTATATTCTCAAGCCACAGGTGCCGCAGTATGAAACATTGCCCGAAGCCGAACATCTTGTAATGTCTATGGCGGATATAACGGGAATTTCAACTGTTCCGCACGCTCTTATAGGCAATAACGGTAATTATGCGTATATTACAAAAAGAGCAGACAGGATAATGCACACCGACAGAACAGCAATGCTTGCAATGGAGGATTTCTGCCAGCTTGATTTAAGGCTTACGCAGGATAAATATAAAGGCTCGTATGAGCGCTGTGCAAAGGTGATAGAACGATACTCGTCAAGGGTGGGATTTGATATGACCGAGCTTTTTATGCGGCTTGTTTTTTCTTTTGTGACGGGAAACTCGGATATGCACCTTAAAAACTTCTCGCTTATAGAAACTGCCGAAAAAAGCGGAGAATATGTTTTATCCCCTGCGTATGATTTGCTGCCTGTAAATGTTATTCTGCCTGCCGACATTGAGCAGACCGCTCTTACGCTGAACGGGAAGAAGCGAAATATACGCAGGAAGGATTTTTATTCGTTTGCCTATAAATGCGGTATTCCTAAAAATTCTGCAGAGAATATGATAAAAAGGGTAGTATCTTTAAAAGAAAAATATGAAGCTATGTGCCGTGATTCGTTGCTGTCGGATAATCTGAAAGAATGCTTTATACGTCTGATAAACGAAAGATGCGATATACTCAGCTGAAAAATAAACCCGGCAGATACGTTTGTTGAATCGTACCTGTCGGGTTTGTTTCATATTAAAGCACCTTTGATAAAAAGTCCTTAAGTCTTGGATTTTTGGGGTTTGCGAAGAATTCATCGGGAGGACCCTGTTCGACTATCTGTCCGTCCGACATAAACATTACTCTTGACGCAACCTCACGGGCAAATCCCATTTCGTGAGTTACGACAACCATTGTCATACCATCGTCGGCAAGCTGTTTCATAAGGTCGAGAACTTCTCCTACCATTTCGGGATCGAGCGCCGAGGTCGGCTCGTCGAAAAGCATAACATCGGGCTTCATGGCAAGCGCACGGACGATAGCGATTCTCTGCTTCTGACCGCCCGATAACTGCGGAGGATAAGCGTCTGCCTTGTCTGCAAGACCGACACGCTCTAAAAGCCGCATTGCCTCTGCGTCAGCCTCTTCCTTTGTCATAAGGCCGAGCTTAACGGGAGCTAAGGTTATGTTTTTCTTTATCGTCAGATGGGGGAACAGATTAAAGTGCTGGAACACCATACCCATCTTTCTTCTTATAAGGTTTACGTTAGCCTTGCGGTCGGTGATATATTCGCCCTCAACGCAGATGCTTCCGCTTGTCGGCTTTTCCATAAGGTTAAGGCAACGCAGGAACGTGCTTTTTCCCGAACCTGACGGGCCTATGATAACCACCTTTTCGCCTTTGTAGATATGCTCGTTTATTCCGTTGAGGACGTGGAGATTGCCAAACGATTTACTGAGATCCTTAACGTCTATCACTCTTGCCAAGCCTCCTCTCAAGCAGTTTCTGGAGTTTTGTCAGAATAAATACCAGTATCAGATAGAATGCCGCCGCAATGAGAAGCGGGGTAATAAGGTCATATGTCTTTGAGCCTACATACTGCGCCGCTTTGGTAATATCCGTTACCGCAATGTAGCCTGCTATCGAGGTTTCCTTTACCAGTACGATAAATTCGTTTCCGAGTGCGGGAAGTATGTTCTTTATAGCCTGCGGAAGCACGATAAGCCACATTGTCTGACCTGCGCCGAGACCCAGCGATCTTCCTGCCTCTGTCTGACCCTTGTCGATAGACTCGATACCTGCACGGACAATCTCCGCAACATACGCACCCGAATTTATACCGAAGCACAAAACTGCGGCAACTATTGCGTTTGCGCCTCTGTAGTTGAACAGAACTGCGTTTATGAGCAACAGCTGTACAAGTACGGGCGTACCTCTTATTACGAATACATACAGGTCGCATATCTTAGCTATCCAGCCGATACCTCTCCTGCCTGCGCATAACTGCTTTACTACTGCCACGAATGCACCGATAAGAAAACCGAGAATAACCGCAAACAGCGATATGAGCAGTGTGTTTCCGATACCGCTTAAATAGAATTCATAACGGTTTTCTCTTATAAGCGCCTTGTCAATGGCATCCCATATACCAAGAAAGAAGTCCAATTCTTAATTCCTCCGTCTTATGCCTTTCAAAAAATACGGGCGGCATTTCACCGCCCGGTAGTTTTATCAGTCAGCAGAATTATTCAGCCTTGCTGTCAGCGTCGGCACCTGCACCTGTTGTGTGCTTGAGTGTGAACTCGTCAACCTTGCCTTCGTCAATCAGCTTCTGAAGAACCTTGTTTACCTTTTCTTCAAGCTCTGTGTTGCCCTTCTTGAAAGCGAAAGCGTACTTGTCTGTGAATACCTCGCCGTCAAGAATTTCAAGGTTGTCATTACCCTTTACCATTTCCTTTGCGGGAAGCTCGTCCATAACGATGCAGTCAACCTTGTCACTCTTTAAGTCTTCTGCCGCCTGAACATACTTTGTATAACGTGAGGGCTCCTTCTTAAGATCGTCTGTTACATATGCATCGGCAACTGTTGACATCTGAACGGCAATCTTTGTGTCACCGCCGAGGTCGTCAACGGTCTTTACTCTGTTTGCACCCTTGAGTACAACGATAACCTGCTTTGACTTAGCGTATTCGATTGAGAAGTCCATAGCCTCCTGACGCTCGGGAGTAACCGAGATGCCCGCTGCTGCAAAGTCAACCTTGCCCTGCTGTACGGCTAAAAGCGCACCGTCAAAGTCCATTGACTGAATCTCAAGCTCCATACCGAGCTCCTTTGCAACTTCGTTTGCAATATCAACGTCGATACCTACAACATTGTTACCGCTCATATATTCATAAGGAGCGAAACCGGGTTCTGTAGCCATAATGAGCTTGCCGCCTGTTGTGTTTGACTGACAGCCTGCCATAGCAAGACCGCAGGTAGCGGCAACGAGAATGCCTGCAATTATTCTTTTGATCTTCATAAAAATACCTCTTTTATATTTCTTTGTTTTTTGTGCGCTTTCTGCGCTATCGTTAATATTATAGTGCATTTCTTTTCAATAAGCAAGAGTTTTTTGCTTTTTTGTGTAAAATACATATAAAAAATGTGCCGCAGTGAGATACTGTGGCACATCAGGTTGCAGAAAAAGTCTTGCATTTGATGTACTTCTGTTATATCTTTTAGTATTTATTATTTATCTATGATAACAAGCTACCGATAGTTCTGTTTGTCGGACAGCACTTCTCGGGTTCGCTATTCGAATCAATGCACCTGTCAATATGAAAGAGGGAGACAACCAAAGGGATCAGGTACAAGTCTGAGCCTCGCTCACGCAAGGCTCGTGCACTCCGCTAAAGCTCCGCTGGACTTGACAGCCCCTCTCCCTGTCCCTTAGGTTTTCTCCCAAATCAGTTATTCCTCTTGAGCGACGTGAGGAGCGGGAGCATTGCTAAAGCAATGCTCAGACTTGCCTCCCACTTTCCTTACCCATACCCACACCCCGTCGGGGTGTGGGCTAAACTTGAATAACCACCTGAACATTGTATATCCTGCCAATGCAGGGACGCTTAACGCTACACGTCCGCATATTAGTACATATATCGCAGGTTAGTGGCGTTTTTTTGAAAGGTTAATGTTAGTGCAGTTGCACTGATATACCCACGAAACTATTAACGTCTTGTTGGGGGGAACTGTTTTAAGCAGTGTCGGTGATACATTCCATTATGCTGTTTTAATAATCGGTTTTTCGACAGACTGAATGTGCCGCAGTGAGATACTGTGGCACATAATCTTTGCTTTTCCGGCTTACTTTCTTGAGAATAAGCCCTTTTTCTCGTAAGGCTCGCTTGTAATGTCTTTAAGCTCGTAGCCGGTTGGCTGCATAACCTCTCTGATCTTGTCTTCGGAAAGCGCCTCCTCGCTGATTATCACGGTTTCTCCCTTTGAGTGAGAAGAAGTGACCTTCTTTACGGGAAAAGCATTTCTGATAGCGTCGTTGACGTGTGATTCGCACATTCCGCACATCATTCCGTCAATTTTAAGTGTTGTCTTTACCATTGTAAATTCCTCCGTTACTTTATTGATATTACTTTATAGCCGCTGTTTTCAACGGCTTTTTTAAGCTGTTTGTCGGGTACTTCGCCTGAAAGCTCAGCCACTGCGATACCGTCTGTATGGCTCGCCGAAGCGCTTGCCACCTGCGGAATAGCCTCAAGCGCAGTCTTTACATGATGCTCGCATTTTTCGCACATCATACCCTTTATTTTTATCGTCTTTGTTATTTTCGCCGTGTCGGACGGCTGTATTGCAATATTATTCATCGGCTTTGCTTTTCTGTCGTGCTTTGTGCTGTACAGCCTGCAGAAATTTAGCCTTAACGCATTCGATACGACGCAGAAGCTGGAAAGGCTCATTGCCGCCGCACCGAACATAGGATTAAGCGTAAGCCCGAGCGGAATAAATACGCCTGCGGCAAGCGGAATGCCGATAACGTTATAGATGAATGCCCAGAAAAGATTTTCGTGTATATTACGCAGTGACGAGCGGGAAAGCCTTATCGCCGCAGGAACATCGGTAAGTCTGCTCTTCATCAGCACAACATCGGCGGCATCTATCGCAACGTCTGTTCCTGCACCTATAGCGATGCCTGTATCTGCGGCGGTAAGCGCAGGTGCGTCATTTATGCCGTCGCCTATCATAGCGACCTTACCCTGTGCCTTGAGCGAGCGGATGACCGCCTCTTTTCCGTCTGGGAGAACGCCCGCTATCACCTCGTCAATGCCTGCTTTTTTGGCTACTGCCTTTGCGGTACGCTCGTTATCGCCTGTCAGCATTATTACCCGTATGCCCATATTTCTGAGCTGTTTTACTGCATCGGGGCTGTCGCTCTTTATCGTGTCGGCTACTGCTATCATACCGAGCATACGGTTGTTTTTGCAGAAAAGCAGGGGAGTTTTGCCCTCACCGGAAAGACGGTCCGCTTCAGACTTTATTCTGTCACCGACAGCAATTTTTTCACCGATGAACTTAAGACTTCCGCCGTAAAGCGTATCACTGCCGATGGCAGCTGTAAGTCCGTTTCCGCTGAGTGCCTTGAAATTATCGACCGCTACTGACGGGATTCCGTGCTCAGTGCCGTAAACGTTTATCGCTTTTGCAAGCGGGTGTTCGCTCTTTGCTTCAAGCGACAGTGCAAGGCTCAAAAGCTCGTTTTCGGTAACATCTTCCGCAGGGATTATATCCGTTACGACCGGCTCTCCTGCTGTTACGGTGCCTGTTTTATCAAGCACGGCTATCTGAGTTTTTCCCGTCTGCTCAAGCGAAACGGCGGTCTTGAAAAGAATGCCGTTCTTTGCGCCGACACCGTTTCCTACCATTATCGCAACGGGAGTGGCAAGTCCGAGCGCACACGGACAGCTTATTACAAGCACCGATATTCCTCTCGCCAGAGCATAAGCGAAATTCTGTCCGAGTAAGAGCCACACTATCGTAGTGACAACGGCAATTGCAATAACGGTCGGAACAAATATTCCCGATACCTTGTCGGCAATCTTCGCAACGGGCGCTTTTGTTGCCGCCGCATCGCTCACCATTTTTATTATCTGCGACAAGGTGGTATCTTCGCCTACACGGATAGCCCTGCAGGTGATGAAGCCCGTCTGATTTATGGTAGCCGCCGAAACATTATCTCCGACCGTCTTATCTACCGGTATGCTTTCGCCTGTCAGTGCGGATTCGTTGACCGTGCTTTCGCCGTCTGTCACTACTGCGTCAACGGGTATGCTTTCGCCGGGACGTACAACGAATATATCGCCCTTCATCACTTCTTTGGCAGGAACAGTATGCTCCGTGCCGTTTCTTATTACGTTTGCGGTCTTAGGGGCGAGGCTTACAAGCCCTTTCAACGCATCGGTGGTTTTGCCTTTGGAACGGGCTTCGAGCAGTTTTCCGACCGTGATGAGCGTCAGTATCATAGCCGCCGATTCAAAATAGAACTCGTCCATATACATCATAACGGCATCTGCATTTTGGTGAAGCTGTGCATCGGTCATCATAAACAGGGCGTATACGCTCCATACAAATGATGCGCCTGAGCCGAGTGCCACAAGCGTATCCATATTCGGTGAGCGGTTTATGAAGCCCTTGAAGCCGTTTACAAAGAATCTGCCGTTTATAACCATTATAATTGCGCTTAGCAACAGCTGTACAAGACCCATAGCGACATGGTTTCCGTCAAACCAGGACGGAAGCGGAAATCCCCACATCATATGACCCATTGAGAAGTACATCAGTATCACAAGAAAAACGAGTGACGCTATAAGCCTTTTTCTAAGTCCGGGCGTTTCGGTATCACGCAGTGAACCGCCATCGGTATCGGTGTTTTCCGTTTTTGTGCCTTTCAGCCTTGCACCGTAGCCTGCCTTTTCAACGGCAGAGATTATTTCCTGCGGTGACGCTGTACCCTCGACACCCATTGAATTTGTAAGCAGGCTCACCGAACACGAGGTTACGCCCTTTACCTTGCCGACCGCTTTTTCCACTCTTGCACTGCAGGCGGCACAGCTCATGCCTGTAACATCGTACTGCTCCATAATAAAACCCTCTTTCTTTTGCCGTATATCTTTATATTATGTCCGTCTTACGTTATTTCATCAGCTTTTGCAGAGTTGCGACAAGCTCGTCTATGACCTCGTCCCTGCCTTCTTTTATATCTCTTGCAACGCAGCCTCTTATATGGCTTGCCAGCAGTTCCTTATTGAAGGCATTCATTGCGGCGTTGACGGCGGCGGATTGAATAAGCACATCGTTGCAGTATGCGTCATTCTCAATCATAGCCTCGATGCCACGCACCTGTCCTTCAATGCGTTTAAGGCGGTTAAGAAGCGCCTTTTTGTGCTTTTCGTCCCTTACGGTATGCTTTTCGCAACACGGACAGACTTTTTTGACAATCGTTTTATTTTCACTCATAGCGTTACCTCTGAATTTTTGCTGTAGCTTTAATATACCCTCACGGGGTATTTATATTATATACTCCCCGGGGGTATTTGTCAAGAAAAAATGAAAAGGCTGAAAATTTTGTAGTCCGGACGTAAAAATGACCCCCGATTTTAAAACGGAGGTCATTTCTGCTTGATTCAGTTCATTATATCTTCCAGTCTGACAGCCTTATCGACACGGTCATATATCTCTTTTTCTAATTCAACGCTATATTCAAGGCGGATATTTCTGTACTCCCGTGCGTCCGCTATAGCTTTAAGGCAGGCGGGTTCTTTATCGTAAGTTCCTGCTTTCAGGCATTCGGAAAAGCTGTTTATCGCTCTTATATATGCCTTGTTTTTCTTGTCATCCGTATCGCGGATAAGCGGTTCGGCCTTTTCGAGATATATCGGTCTTATATGCGTGTGATTCCATATACCGTGCTCGTCAAGCGTAAGCACGGGGACACCGAAAAAGAAGACATATGAATCATTGGAAGGTGGATTGCTAAAGTCCGCATCAGCGGCTATAACGCCGATAGCGTTGTCGGTTACGTCCCTTACTACAGTACCGCAAGAAAACTTTATCGGAAGCGCAAAGCATTTTTGCTCGAATCTGTCATTTCTGTATTCATATGTATCGTTTTCTTCTTCCGGGCTCATTTCGCCGCAATAGAGGTAATCAATATTTCCTTTGTTGTTAAACCGTATTTCAGATACCGACTCGCCGTAAGAAAAGACTGTTATCGCTTCAGCGAGTTCGTCGGTCGTATGCTGATTCCGGTGCAAGCGGATTGTTTTGGTGAACTCATCGCAGCTGTTTATAAGTTTTTTCTTGTATATAGAACAAGAAAAATTGTCTTTTGAAAGATACATTTGTGCAAATAGTATTGACATTTTGTAGTTCAAGAAATAGTTTTGGTAGAGTTTATGCTGATCCTCAAATACATAGAGATAACTGCCGGATGAGTTGTCCTTGATCCGTTCAAGCTTTTTGCTCTCGTAATCTAACCTCTTTCGGATCTGCTTTTGCAGATTATCATCGCTTGTGCTGTCGCTCAGCTTTTGTAGTTCCTCCAGCTTTTCGGTATAGGAAAGCGTGGAGTTCCAGAGCATAGTCGCTTTTTCGGCATCGCTTAGCTGAAAGCCGTTTTTGCTGAGTTCATCTCTTATGTAACAGCTCGGAATAAGTCTTTCTGTAAGTTTCATTGTTCACCTCTCATCTGAAGTATGTCGGCTCAAAGTGTGCGTCACCCGGTGATTCACAAATAATATCTTTTCTTACAGCTTCTTCTATCCCTCGCATTAGCTCTTCTTCAGAGAATTCAGATAACTCGTTTTTTATTTCTGTCAGCGTGAAATGTTCTCCTCCTTCTCGAAATAGCTTCTCAAAGAGGGCTATCTCTACTCTGGAAAATTCTTCAAGTACATTCATTATTCATCGTCCTCCTCAGTGGGTAAATAATTTTCCGGAAACTCCATTTTTTTGTCAGCGTTCGTTACTGTGTTTTTCGCTTCGTATAAGTTCATTTCGCCAGTCAAGACCCCGAAAACTGCCGGTGCGCCTGAATTCAGGTATAACTGTAAGAAAACGACAACCATTTGTGATGTTTCGTTAGGAAATAATTCCAAATAGGGATAGTCGACAATTACTTGATATTTTATGTCGTGATTGCCGTCCTCGGTCATTCTGAGCTGCGGGCAGAAAATAGCCGATCGTTCTTCATCGTCATCAAAACTTGGCGATTGCTGCTGTATTGATATATGGTTTTTCTCCTCGTTGATAAAATTTAATAGCCGAAACAGTGCAGGGAAGCGTTCCAGGTTAGTGGTTACGAGCTTTTGGCCTAGAGTATTAAAATAAGCTCTTGCTAGAAGACAATTTTCAGAGAACGTGATAGCTGATTCGATAAAGCCTCCGGGGCTGTCCTTGCCTTCTGTGACGAACAGAATCTCTATATTGTTCTCGTCGTCTTCTTCCGGCTCTGAGTGCTTAATCTTTAGCGTATCGAGATAATCTAAGATTAGATCTACGGCTTCTTCTTTATTCATAGTAGCTACCTCCTTAAAGTAGAATGCTTGTGTCCTTAAGGCATATTATAGCATAAGGAGATGCGGCTGTCAAGAGTAATTCGGCAAAAAATTTTTTGAGCTTCTGATTTTTTTATATAATTGGCTCGGTGCATCGGATTTTAGTGATTAAATATAGCAGGTGCTTAACTCGACAGCTTCTTTTTTGTCTATAGCGCACCTCTTTGTAGAGTGCTTATGACCGGCATGTGATAATTATAACACGGATGCTTAAAGTTGTCAAGCGAAAAGTTTGTGAGATGCACCAAAACAGTATTGATTGACATGATTCGAAAAAGAGGTTATAATTAATAAAAATTCGGTTTCGTAATAAGAGAGGGATATTGTTATGACAACATATATGTTTAAATCGTTTCCTGCCAATCGCAGTTGTAATATTAATCTGGCTGAGATAGAAAAGCAGTACCATATTTTCACCACTGCGGTCGATAAGTGCAATGCAGGTATCACGTTCAGAAAAGACGGCAAGAAGTTCAGTGTTTACGCAATTAACGAATCCAGCGTAACGCTTGTGCTTACATCGGAAACGGAGCTTTCCTCGCCTGCAAGAACTATGTCTGCTTTCAGCAGAGAGCTGCTCAGACTGAATACGGAGCTCAAAAAAGAGAAAAATACAGAAAAAATTATTGACGATATGGTTTACAACCATTCTCTTTTCAGAACCGAAATGATAGATAAGAATGCGGCTCCTGTCCAGACTATCGAAAACATAAGCTCGACCGAGCTGATAAAAGCCATTGTAGATCTGCTGTTTTCTTCTGATATAGGCTACAGCACAAATCAGAAGAAAGAAACAATCGATGAGCTGAAAAAAATTATGCTTCCGTATATAAAATAAACGGCTGTATCATCGGGCATGCCTGTAAGACACAGACTTTGCCTTCAAGCCGGCTCATCCCGACCCTGAACGGTCGGGATGAGCCGGCTTGAAATTACCTCTTGAAAAATCAGAATCAGTGTAATGTATTCCGTTGTCTTTCCGATGATTTATAATAGAGCCGCTTTGCAAGATTTAGTTTCAAAAACAAGACGTTGACCGAATAAATCAAAGGCTGCAGAAATGCGGCTTTTCGGTAAAGTGAGAGTTAGGCTACCCTAATCTAAAGCACGCATACATATTGGTTAGGTTAATCTAACAGCAAGAACGAAAGCGTTTTGCTAAGAGATAACCTATGCGTAAAAATGCAAGGCAGGTGTGATGAAAGCGGTCAAACAACGGCAGTAGGATACCACTTGACAGCAGAGGCGGGTGCGGCACAGTTCTGTTTATCATACGCAAATTTCCCGATAAACCTGAAAGCACTTTCGAAATAGCGATTGTGCGTATTTACCGAAGAATACGATGCGGAATTGTGCAAAACGGAAAATTTTCAGAATCTCTTGAAAAACAGTAGGATTTATGCTACAATCAAACTGCCGGAAACGTTTTCGGTAATTTAATTCAGACAACAGGTGAGCCATTGACTATAAAGGATATTGCCAGACTTGCCGGCTGCGGCGTGAGCACGGTTTCACGGGCGCTTAACGGCAGTAATGAGATAAGCGAACAGACCAAAGAACGCATAAACGAGGTTATCCGTAAGTATAACTATACGCCTAACGGCAATGCACGCCGTATGCGCAGGAGCGCAGAAAAGACCATACTGCTCATCGTTAACGGCAGCAGTAACCTGTTCTTTTCACCGCTAATCGAGCAGATACAGATAGCGGCTTCTTCCGCAGGATTTCAGATTGCAGTGAATCACATTGACGAGCAGGAGGACGAGGTGCAGTTTGCGTCAAGGCTCTGCACGGAGTTAAGACCTGCCGGGGTGATATTTCTCGGCGGCGATATGCGAAACTTCAAAAGGAGCTTTGCACGGATAAAACTGCCCTGTATACTGAGTACGGCAAACGCTGAGGAGCTTGGCTTTGAAAACCTTTCCTCCGTCAGCGTTGACGACTATGACGGCGGCAGGGCGGCGGCAGAACAGCTGTTCGACCGTGGTCACAAAAAAGTCGGGATACTCGGCGGCGACCTCAGCTCCTACGGTCCTTCGGGATTGCGTTACGGCGGTTTTTGCAGTGTATGCTCTGAGCGGGGTGCGGATATTCCCGACAGCGAGCTTTGTGCATATACGTTCAGCTCTGCTTATGAGGCGGCAGTGGCTCTTTATCATAAGTGCAAGGGTATGACGGCGGTATTCGCCATGTCGGATATTATCGCCGTGGGCGCTGTACGGGCATTTCTCGATATGGGTAAGCGTGTGCCGGAGGATATTTCGGTGCTTGGCTTCGACGGAATTGAACTGTCTGAATACAGCAACCCCAGAATAGCAACATTAGCCCAGCCGATCCACCAGATTTCAAGTCTGTCTGTGCGTATGCTGGTGAATATGATCGAAGACGGCGCCGAGGCGAGCCATGTAACGCTCAGGGCGCAGTTCAGATCGGGCGGCTCAATGGGCAGAATATAGATTTTGTTGGAGGTCAACATGAGAAAAAGCGGTATCTTACTGCACATTGCGTCACTGCCGAACAAATACGGCATCGGCACAATGGGCAGGGAAGCCTATAAATTCGTTGACTGGCTCAGAAGCGCCGGTCAGAGTCTGTGGCAGATACTTCCGCTGTCACAGACGAGCTTTGGCGATTCGCCGTACCAGAGCTTTTCCATATATGCCGGAAATCCTTACTTCATCAGCCTTGAGACGCTGGAGGAGGAGGGGCTTCTGAAGCATAAGGAATATGCGGATATTAACTGGTGCAAGGATCCGAGATATATCGACTACGCCACGATGTACGAGAACTTCTATAAAGTGATGAGGCTCGCATTCGGGCGCTTTTCTAAGGACAGTAATGGTAACGTTTCCGAAGAATATAAGGCATTCGTTGCCGAAAATCCGTGGCTTGAGAATTACACGCTGTTCATGGCGCTGAAGGACGCACACGGCGGAAAAAGCTGGTGCGAGTGGGAAACGCCGCTTCGTCTTCGTGACGTAACAGCGGTATATTCCGCAAAGAAGAAGTACGCAAAGGATATGGAATTCTACGCATTCCTTCAGTTTGAGTTCTTCCGTCAGTGGTACAAGCTGAAGAAGTATGCAAATGACAATGGGATACAGATTATCGGCGATATTCCGATATACTGCGCCCTTGACAGTGCTGATGTCTGGTGCGAACCGCAGTTGTTTCAGCTTGACCGTGACAGAGTGCCTACCGTCGTTGCGGGATTCCCTCCGGACGCATTCTCGGAGGACGGGCAGTTGTGGGGAAACCCCATCTACGACTGGGACAGAATGAAGCAGGAAAACTATCGCTGGTGGGTCGGCAGAATGAGCTTCGCAAAGAAGCTGTATGATATTGTCCGCATAGATCACTTCATCGGTTTCAACAGCTACTATGCCATCCCATTCGGCAGCAAGACCGCACACGGCGGCGAGTGGCACGATGGTCCGAAATACGATCTGTTCAATGTCATTAAGAGAGAAACAGGAAAGGGCGGTATCATAGCGGAGGATCTGGGAATAATCACTCCGTCTGTAAAGAAACTTCTCAAGCAGGCGGCATATCCCGGAATGAAGGTACTGCAGTTTGCTTTCGACACTACAGGAAAGAGCGAATATCTTCCGCAGAACTACACATCGCAGAATTGTGTTGTGTATACTTCCACTCACGACAGCGATACGGCACTGGGTTGGTTCAACAACCTTGATCGTACAACAAAGCAGTTTGTGAAGGAATATCTCGGGGTGCGCCATGCGGCAGAGCTGCCTGAGGCATTCATCGACATCGCCTGGAAAAGCACCGCAGATATGGCTATGACTACAATGCAGGAACTGTGCGGATTCGGAACTGAGGCACGCATAAATGTACCCTCCACCATCGGAAATAACTGGCGCTGGAGGACGCTCGAGAGCGACTTTACCGCTAAGAGTGCGGCATACCTCGACAGACTGACTGAAATAAGCAACAGAAAACCTCCCGTTAAAAAATCAAGAAAAAAACGATAATTGAAAGGAGCATAATATGAAGATTGAAAATTTCAAGGAGAAGCTCGTTTCCCTATGCGAGAAGGAATATCACGCACAGCCGAGGGAGCTGACGGCAAATCAACTGCACTGTGCAGTTTCAAAGCTCGTTATGGAGGAGCTTTCTCCCGTGTGGGACAAGAGCCGTACGGCTCACGATAATGCACGCAAGGCAAGCTATCTTTCCATGGAGTTCCTGGTGGGCCGTGCAATATACAACAACCTGCTGTGTCTTGGGATACTTGACAGCACAGCTGAGGAGCTGAAAGCACTCGGCGTGGATATTTCAGAATTCGAGGAGGTCGAGGACGCCGCTCTCGGTAACGGCGGTCTGGGCAGGCTTGCGGCTTGCTTCCTAGACAGTGCGGCAACGCTTAATCTTCCGTTGGACGGCTACGGAATACGCTATAAGTACGGCCTGTTCAAGCAGGGCATCAAGGACGGATTCCAGACCGAAACCGCAGACGATTGGCAGAGATACGGCGACCCGTGGAGCGTTCGTCGTGAGCAGGAAACGGTTGTGATACACTTTGCTGACGGTGATGTGAACGCAGTTCCCTACGACTATCCCGTTATCGGATACGGCACTGAGAATGTAGGCACTCTGCGACTCTGGCAGGCTGAAACCGACGATGAGTTCGATTTTGACCTGTTCAACCGCAGTAAGTTCACCGAAGCCGGAGAAAAGAAGCGTGCCGCCGAGGACATTTCCCGTGTACTTTATCCCAATGACGAAACAGAGGCAGGAAAGATACTCAGACTGAAGCAGGAATACTTCTTCAGTGCCGCCGCAGTTGCCGATCTTATCAGAAAGCATAAGGCGATTTTCGGCACGATGGAGAATTTTGCTGATTACAATTGCATTCAGATGAACGATACTCATCCCGTTATCGCTCTGCCGGAGTTTATCCGTGTGGTAATGCGTGACGAGGGCTGGAAGTTTGACAAGGCTTTCGAAGCGGCGAAGAAGGTGTTCAACTACACCAACCATACCATTATGCAGGAAGCGCTTGAGAAGTGGGACAGCAGACTTATCGAACGAATAGTCCCCGAAGTGTACAGCGTGATGATAATGCTCAACGAGGCATTCGAATCCGAAATGCACCGCAGGAATGTTCCGCAGGATAAGCGTGCGGTTATGCGTCTTATAAAGAACGGTACCGTGCATATGGCAAATATTGCGGTATTCGGTTCTTCCTATGTGAACGGCGTTGCGGCTATACACACAGAGCTGTTAAAGACCACCGTGCTGAAGGACTGGTACGAGCTGTACCCCGAGAGATTTCAGAACAAGACAAACGGCATCACACAGCGCAGATGGCTGGCTTTGTGCAACCGTGAGCTTTCAGCACTCATTACCGAACTGCTCGGCGATGACAGCTGGGTAACCGACCTTGACAAGCTGAGCGGCCTTAAGAAGTATGCGGACGATGAGGGCGTGCTTCGCCGCTTTATAGATATAAAGCACGCTAAGAAGCAGCAGCTTGCCGACTTTATCAAGAAATCGGAGGGAATTGAAATCGACCCGAAATCCGTTTTTGATATTCAGATTAAGCGTCTGCACGAATACAAGCGTCAGCTTCTGAATGCATTCTCGATACTGTATCTTTACTACGAAATCAAGGACGGAAATCTCAGAGATTTCACTCCCACTACATTTATTTTCGGTGCAAAGTCCGCACCCGGATATTACCGTGCAAAAGGCATTATCAAGTTTATTAACGAGGTGGCAAAGCTCGTGAACTCCGACCCGGATACAAAGGATCTGCTGAGAGTGGTATTCGTGAGCAATTACCGTGTTTCCTATGCGGAGAAGCTGGTGGCTGCGGCTGATATTTCCGAGCAGATCTCCACGGCGGGTACAGAAGCGTCAGGTACAGGCAATATGAAGTTTATGCTCAACGGCGCAGTTACGCTCGGCACACTGGACGGCGCTAACGTTGAGATTGCTGAGGAAGCCGGTGCAGAGAACGAATATATCTTCGGTGCGACTGTAGAGGAGCTGGAGAAGATTATGCCACACTACGTTCCCCGTGACATTACAGAGAGCAATCCGAAGATCAAGCGTGTTGTATCTGCGCTTATTGACGGTACCGTTTCCGACGGCGGAAGCGGCGTGTTCAGAGAACTTTATTTCGCACTTATGGAGGGCGCAAGCTGGCACGTTCCCGATCATTACTACCTTCTGGGCGAACTTGACAGCTATGTTAAGGCAAAGCTGGCAGTAAACCGTGACTACAGCAACGAGCTTGCGTTTGCAAAGAAGTGCTGGCTGAATATCTGCTCTGCGGGTAAGTTCAGCTCAGACCGCACCATCGCTGAATATGCAAAGGATATATGGCATATCGGCAAGGTGTGATTCACCGAGTTTTGTATCGGATTCTCTTTTTGGTTTCGTTTGCAGTGAAACGTGTTATATGGATTGTAACAACGTTTCACCGGAAACGTTGCCATTATCCACAAAAGCGACAGATGGTAATTGGCTATTATGACAAATTTACAATTGTTTTTTTAATTTTTAAAAATAATTGTATAAATTCGCTTGACAGAGCAAAAAAATCTGTTATAATTAAACCAGAATTTCGAACCAAGTAATCAAATTTCGAAACATAGCCGAATCTGCAGGGTAGCACAGACAGCCTGCATTTGATTTTAGGACTTTTGTTTCGAAACAAGACAAAAGTTTCGAAATGCAATAAAAGTAAGCAAGTGATTATATTCAGGAGGAATTAATTATGAAGTACAGGAAGATCATGACAGCGATAGCTTCTATGACAATGGCAGGCGTAATGCTGGCCGGCTGCTCAAGCAACAGCACAAGCGGCACAAGCAGTACAGGCAGCGGCTCTGCGGCAGGCAACAGCACAGCTTCTTCAGGCGGCAGCGAATCCACCGCCGGCAGCGAGAAGGTTAGCCTCACGGTATGGGGTCCGCAGGAGGATCAGGAACTGATCAAGAAGATGTGTGACGAATTTGCTGCTGCAAATCCCGAAAAGACCTACACCTTCACCTACGGCGTTGTCAGCGAGGCAGACGCTCAGAAGGAAGTTAACAAGGACATCTCGGCGGCGGCTGACGTATTCGCTTTCGCTTCGGACCAGACCGCTATACTGGTGAACGCAGGCGCACTCTACAGAGTAACAAAGAATAAGGATCAGATCGTTGCGGAAAATTCTGAAGCTTCTATTTCAGCGGCTTCGATAAACGGCGAGCTTTACGGCTATCCTTATGTATCCGATACCTACTTTATGTACTACGACAAGTCCAAGCTGACAGAGGATGATGTAAAGTCTATCGAAGGCATTATGTCGAAGAATATCGACGGCGTTACAACAAACTTCGCTTTCAATACAGATGACGGCTGGTATCAGGCAGGCTTCTTCTTCGGCGCAGGCTGCAAGCTGTTCGGTGATGACGGAACCGATCCCACAAAGTGCGATTTCAATAACGAGCGTGGCTATATGGTAGGCGAATATCTCATCGACCTGGTAGCAAACCCCAAGTTCGGCTCCAACTTCGATGACTCGCTTGTAAAGGCAGGCTTTGCAGAGGGTACTTTGGCAGCTGCAGTTTCCGGTGTATGGAACGCAGGCGAAATCCAGAAATCTCTCGGCGATAACTACGCAGCTACAAAGCTCCCCGAGTTCAAACTCTCAAACGGCGAAACCGTTCAGATGGGCAGTATGGCTAACTTCAAGATCATGGGCGTAAACGCTGAAACCAAGAACCCGCTTGACGCAATGGCTCTTGCTGAGTGGCTCACTAATAAGGACAACCAGAAGACCAGATTCGAGGTTCGTTCATACGCTCCCACAAACGTTGAGCTTGCAAGCGACTCAGCTACTATGAACTCCAACATCGCTGTAGGCGCTCTTGCACAGCAGGCTAAGTACTCAACCGTTCAGACTTCTATCGGTCAGGTCCAGAACTACTGGACACCCGCTGAGGCTTTCGGTCAGGAAATTATCGCAGGTACCTGCACAAAGAGCAATCTCCAGGATAAGCTGAACGCTTATGTTGAGGCAGTTCTCGCAACACTCAGCTGACAAAAAAGCATTTAAGGTAATTCACCAATAAGTATATATGTTTCTCCAGGTTCCATTTCTTCGTGGGCGGCGTGACAGCCGCCCACAGAATCGGAACGTGCTTTATGCAGTTTCAATGCTTCCTGAATACTTGACACAGAACAATATCGGTTGCATAATTTTATCCGGTTATTATATGTGTTGATCAGATCCTCCGGGAAGGCTGCATTGAAACTGCACAAAGCTTCAATACTACTCAAGGAGGTAACTGCAATGACAAGTCTTGATTTTTACGCTCTTCCGTGGTACAAGAAAATACTTGTTAAAATAGCAGAATTTTTTGCAGCCATCGGAAAAGGCGTCGCTAATTTCGTGATCGGGGCGCCCGGCGCCGTATGGCGTTTTATAAAAATGATCGGCAGGGGTCTTGGCTGGCTCGGAAGCACATTTGTTCACGGTGACGCTCTCACCAAGCTCTCATATATTATAATGGGTGCAGGAAACCTGTTCCGAGGTCAGATAATCAAGGGGCTGATATTCATTGCCGCAGAGGTAGCGTATATCGGCTTTATGATTGACTCGGGACTCGGCTTTATAGCAGGGCTCAGAAATCTCGGTACGGTGCAGAGAGGCTGGTACTTCGATGAAACGCTCGGCATTGATGTAATGCGTGAAAACGGCGACAACTCAATGCTTATTCTCCTTTACGGAATATTTGCACTGTTCGTAACTCTGGCATTCATATTCATGTGGGTACATAACATAAAGTCGGCGTACAGCGCACAGCAGATTAAAAAATCCGGCAAGAAGCTGCCGGGCTTAGTGGACGATTTGAAGTCGCTTCTGGACGGACAGTTCCACAAGACGCTTCTTTTCATTCCCGTATCCGGCATCGTGGTATTCACGATAGTTCCGCTGGTATATATGATCTCGCTGGCGTTCACCAACTATGATAAGGATCATCAGGTGCCTGCAAATCTGTTCACCTGGATAGAATTTGATAACTTCAAAACTATTCTCGGAAGCAATTCCACTATCGGCAACACTTTCTGGCCGGTACTCGGCTGGACACTGGTATGGGCATTTCTCGCAACGTTCCTTAACTACTTCTTTGGAATAATTCTAGCGATGCTCATCAACAAGAAGGGCGTCAAGTTCAAGTCATTCTACAGAACGCTTTTTGTACTCGCCATTGCAGTACCGCAGTTCGTTTCACTGCTGGTAATGAAGAATGTTTTTGCTGAAGCGGGTCCTGTGAACGTACTTCTTCAGGATCTTGGATGGATCTCGGCTCCGCTGCCGTTCTTCACCGATCCGATGTGGGCGAGAATGACGATCATAGCCGTAAACCTGTGGATAGGTATTCCGTATACGATGCTTATCGTTTCGGGTATCCTTATGAATATCCCCGACGATCTGTATGAGGCGGCAAGGATAGACGGTGCTTCTCCGTTTGTAACGTTCAGAAAGATAACTATGCCGTATGTGCTGTTCGTTACTACACCGTACCTTATTACACAGCTTGTCGGCAACATAAACAACTTCAACGTTATCTACTTCCTTACCGGCGGTACTCCGGCAACACTGGATTACTACCAGGCAGGAAAGACCGATCTGCTCGTTACCTGGCTGTATAAGCTGACGGTCAACTCGAGGGATTACAGCTACGCCGCAACGATAGGTATTCTGGTATTCATTATCTGCTCGCTGCTTTCGCTTATAACCTTCCGCAGATCCGCATCCTATAAGAATGAGGAGGCGTTCCAGTAATGAGAGAGATAAGAAAACAATCCTACTCCTATCACAGAAAACAGCGCACGATTAATATCGTTATACAGATTGTGCTGCTGATACTGGGTCTGATGTGGATACTTCCGCTTTTGTGGATAATCCTGACGTCATTTCGTGCAGAGCCCGGTTCATATACAAGCTACTTCTGGCCCAAGAGCTTCACGCTTGATAACTACTCGAAGCTGATTTTGGTTGATCAGCAGTTCAAGTTCACAAAATGGTTTATCAACACGTTTATCGTGGCGGTGGTATCCTGCATAGGCTCAACGTTCATTGTGCTTGCGGTGTCCTACGCTCTCAGCCGACTGAGATTCAAGATGCGTAAGCCTATGATGAACATTGCACTGATTCTCGGAATGTTCCCGGGATTCATGTCTATGGTCGCTATCTATTATATCCTTAAGGGACTTGGTCTTACCGAGAATCCGCTTGTTTGTCTGACGCTGGTTTACATCTGCGGTTCCGGACTTACCTACTACATCGCAAAGGGATTCTTCGATACTATTCCGAAATCCCTTGACGAATCTGCGTACCTTGACGGTGCAACGAGATCGCAGGTGTTCTTCCGCATCACTATCCCGCTTTCAAAGCCCATCATCGTATACACGGTACTCACTACATTCATGGCTCCCTGGGTCGACTACATCTTCCCGAGTATGATCTGCGGTGCAAACTACGACAGCTATACTGTTGCGCTTGGTATGTTCAAGATGCTTGAGCGTGAGTTCATCGGTACCTACTATACGCAGTTCGCTGCGGCGGCAGTGCTGGTATCCATTCCTATCGGTGCGCTGTTCATAGTTATGCAGAAGTACTATGTCAGCGGTGTTACCGGCGGTGCAGTAAAGGGCTAATATCTATTATAAAGCAAAATCACTTTTCCGGGGGGGATCTTATGGCAGTCAAGAACGTAACTATCCAGGATATTGCCGACAGGCTCGGTATGGCAAAGAGTACAGTTTCAAAGGCCATCTCAGGTGCTACCGACATCAGCGAAAAGACCCGTGAGCGTGTGCTTGCCTGCGCCGGCGAGATGGGGTATCAGGTAAAGGCAAAGCACGTTTCATATACTAAGTCGATAGTTGTCTTTATCTACGGAAGTATCCACTATGACAAGGTGGATCAGTTCGGCTATGAGATCATTCTCGGATTACAGGCCGCCGCTGCGGAGCACGGTATCGGGGTAAACATCACTGCTATAAGCAATGCCGAACTAAAAAGCGGTAACTACTATTCTATCGTGTCGGGGGGAAACTGCGAGGGAGCGGTTTTCCTGGGCTTCAAGCCGCACCATGTGTTCATCGAGCATATACGCAGTCTGAATATTCCGCTTGTGATACTTGATAACAATGTTGATTATCAGCTGGCGGCTCGTGTCGGATGTGACAGTGCAGAGGGAATTCGGCAGATGGTGCAGTATCTCTGGATGAGAGGTCATGACAGGATTGGATTTTTAGGCGGCGAGGAGGACAGTATCGTCACGCAGGAACGCTATCAGGCGTATTCCGACGCACTAAAAGAGCTTGGGCTTGAGGAGAATAAAGACGCTGTCAGATACGGACATTTCTCTGCGAAGGGCACACGAAAGAGGATTCTTCCGATTGCTCAGACAGGAGTCACAGCAGTGGTTTGTATCAGCGACCTGTTAGCTTGCTCTGCAGTGCAGGAGCTTGAAAAGGCGGGATATGTCGTACCTGCGGATATAAGCGTGACAGGCTATGATAACCTCCCCGTGTCAGAATATTCGCAACCCCGTATTACAACGATGTATCAGAACCGAATACATATCGGAAAGACCGCATTCGTAATGCTTCAGCAGATGAACAGCGGTATCTCGATAGAAGCGGTCAGCCTTCGCCCCGAACTCATTGAGAGAGAATCCGTGAAATTGATAGCCAAGAGAATTTTGCCCGAGGAAGACAAATGAAAAATACAAGATTTTTACTTTCAGCCGCAGCCGCTGTTACGGCGGCGGCTATTCTTTTATCCGGGTGCAGTACCCCGGAGGAAACTATGTCGGAAAGCTCACAGCCGCAGGCTCCGTCATACCGTTACGAACACGAGCTGAATATGATAGACGATAACTACCGCAATTACTACCAGGTGTTCGTTTATTCGTTCTGCGACAGCAACGGTGACGGCATAGGAGACCTTGCAGGAGTCACATCCAGACTGGATTATATTCAGGATATGGGCTTCAACGGTATATGGCTTTCGCCTATAATGCCGTCGGATTCCTACCACAAGTACAGCGTAAAGGATTATTATGCCATTGACGAGCAGTACGGCACGATGCAGGATTTTGAGAAGCTTGCCGCAGAGTGTGAAAAGCGTGGAATAAAGCTGTTGATAGACCTTGTGATGAATCACAGCTCCAACGAGCACGAGTGGTTCAAGCACGCTTCAAAGAGCCTGCGCAGCGATCCGTGCGGTGCGGCTAAAGATAAGCCTTGCCTTAACGATAACATCTGCCCTGTGCACGATAAATACATCGACTATTATTATTTTACGGACGAGAAGCCTGTCGGAACGAACTCCTGGTACAGAATAGGCTCAAACCGGTGGTATCAGGCGGTTTTCTCAGAGCAGATGCCGGAGTTGAATCTTGATAATTCTGCGGTGCGCAGTGAGTTTGAGAAGATAGCTGACTTCTGGCTGGAAAAGGGTGCAGGCGGATTCCGTCTGGACGCTGTCAAGGAGTATTTCAGCGGCAACCCCGAAAAGAATATCGAGGTGCTGAATCAATTTATGAAGCACTGCAAGACGGTTGACCCGAAATGCTACGTTGTCGGAGAGGTGTGGGAGAGCTTCACAAACTATACTAAATACTACAGCTCCGGGATTGACAGCGTATTCGGCTTCACTATGGCACAGGAAAGCGGAAAAATCGCCAAGACAATCAATGGTAAGGGTGCTGATAACTCGGTTAAATCCTTTGCACAGGCAATGGTGACTGTCGAGCAGAAGCTGGCTTCCTACAGCGATACCGCAATCGACGCACCGTTCATAGGAAATCACGATACCAACCGTGGCGCAGGCATACTCGGATATAATGAAACGAAAATAAAGGCGGCGGCAGGATTACTGCTCACAATGTCCGGTTCGCCTTTCGTGTATTACGGTGACGAGATAGGCCTTTCCGGAAGCGGACGTGACGAGAATAAGCGTGCCCCAATGATATGGGACAGCGAGGGTACGGGACTTACATACGGACCGCCTGATATGGAGCGGCAGGAAAACCGTTTTGCCGATGTGCAGACACAGCTTGCAGACGAAAATTCCATACTGAATTACTACAAGCGTGCGCTCAGGATACGCAACGAAAACCCCTGCATTGCAAGAGGTACGACCGAAGTGCTGACAGTGCCGGGACAGGATATTGCGGCGGTGCGCCGCACATTTGACGGCGACAGTATTGTGATTGTTTATAACTACTCCGATGAAAGCAAAGAGATCACGGAGCTTGACGGACTTTCCAAAATGCAGATACGGGGATATCTGACTGTGGATTCTGCCGAGGAGGTCCTGCTGGACGGCGGACTTAAAATGCCTGCGTACAGCATTGCATTTCTTACCGGAAAATAACTACGGAGGTAATTATGGATATAATGCCTGATTTTGACCTTATCGACAGGGAATATGCATATGACGGAGAACTTGGCGCACTTTATTCTGAGGCTCAGACTACGTTCAGAGTATGGAGCCCGACGGCACAGAGAGCCGTGCTGAAGCTGTATCTCAGCGCAAAGGCAAATCTGCCGCATTCCGTTACTGAAATGAGCAGGGACAAAGGCGTTTGGGAGGTTACCGTACCCGGCGACCTGCACGGAATGTACTATACCTATGAATTCACCTTTGACGGCTCGACCCGTGAAACGATAGATATTTACGCACGCTCAGCAGGTGCAAACGGCATCAGGGGAATGGTGGTCAATCTCTTGCGTACAGATCCTGCCGGCTGGGACAGCGACCGTCCTGTTACACTTGAAAGCTACACGGACGCAGTGATATATGAGCTTCATGTCCGTGATTTCTCCTCCGATAAAAGTGCAAATTTCCGCCTTCGAGGAAAGTTCGGTGCATTCTGCGAGAACAGGGTGACAAACGGCTTCAGTGACACTGTCGGACTTGACTACATTGCTTCACTGGGTGTTACGCATATTCATCTGCTTCCGGTGTTTGACTCCCAGACGATAGACGAGAACGACCCCGAGGCAGGCTTCAACTGGGGATACGATCCGCTCAACTACAACATTCCCGAGGGAAGCTACACTACCGATCCAAACAACGGCACAGACAGGGTAAGACAGTTCAAGGAGCTTATCCACGCAGTACATCAAAAGGGAATGGGTGTGATAATGGACGTGGTTTACAACCACACCTACAGCACGGAAGATTCACCGTTTGCAAAGACCTTCCCCGGATACTACTACCGTCATAACAAGGACGGAAGTCTTTCGAACGGTTCTGCGTGCGGAAACGAATTTGCGAGCGAACGTGCTATGGCGAGCCGCTTTATCGTGGACAGCCTTTGCTATCTGGCAAAGGAATACAAGCTGGATGGATTTCGTTTCGACCTTATGGGTCTGCTTGATATTCAAACTCTGAATACAGCGGCCGAGAAGCTGCGCAGGATAAATCCTTCCATAATACTTTACGGCGAGGGTTGGACAGGTGGGAAAAGCCCGCTGCCCGAGAGACTTCGTGCAATGAAAAAGAACGCAGTAAAGCTGCCGCAGTACGCTATGTTTTCGGATGATTTCCGTGACGGTGTTAAAGGCTCTGTATTTGAGGACGAGGAGTGCGGTTATGTAAACGGGAACGCATCGGAGCTGTCGGAGATGATGAAGTCGGTAATATCCGGCGGAATCTACCGTATGGATGTACAGAGAAAACGTTCTGAATGCTGGACGGATACTCCTCAGCAGGTTGTGAACTATGTTGAGGCACACGATAATCTTACTCTCTTTGACAAGCTGAGAATTTCTATGCCGGAGGCTTCGGGGCATGAGCGTGTATCGGTAGATAAGCTGGCGGCTGCTCTTGTGTTTCTTTCGGAGGGAATTCCTTTCATGCAGGCAGGGCAGGAGATACTGCGCAGTAAACCGTCGCCTGACGGAGGATTTGTTCACGACAGCTACAATTCTCCCGACAGCGTGAACAGCATTAAGTGGAACGATGTTACCATTCACCGTAGTGTTATGGAATACTACCGTGGGCTTATCGCAATACGGAAGCGCTTTCCGGAATTCAGACTGCGTACTGCGCACGATATTCGCAGTCGTTTGGAATATGAAGATCTCGGCGGCGGTGCATTGGCGGTGCATTACGGCGATAGGCTGATACTGGTGATAAATCCGGGAGAAACGGTGCTGAAATACGATCCGGGTCGTTCTGCGGAAATTTACGCAGACAGCAAAAAGGCGGACGCTCAGCCGCTTTATCGGACTAAAGGCGCATTTGCTGTGAAGCCGCATAGTATTGTGCTGGCAGGACTGAATTAAGGCGACTTCGCACAAAGACATTTATTGATTTTTAAACATTAAGAAAAAGACAGAATATAAAACGCACAAAACCCCGTCACAGAAACGTTATGTGACGGGGTTTATTATATGCCTAAATAGCTGAAACGCCTTATTTCAAGCGGTTTTCGGGCATAGAAAAATCCACCGTAATTCTATCAAAATTACGGTGGAATTTATGGCGGAGAGGAAGGGATTCGAACCCTTGTGGGGTTGCCCCCAAACGGTTTTCAAGACCGCCTCGTTATGACCACTTCGATACCTCTCCGTATCGTGCTATGATATTATAGCACGGATTTTTAGTTTTGTCAACACTTTTTTCGGATTTTTTTAAAATTCCTGAATTTTTGTCCGTAATATCGCTTTCAGACCGAACGGCACTCAGTCAGAGCTTAATGTTACCGCCGAACATTTTAACAAAATCGGGTGCTTTTGCTTTGAAGCATTTTCTGTCAAGATAGGAAAGACAGCCGGCATCGGTAGTGAATTTAAACTGCAGCTCATAACTGCACAGTGCCTGATATTTGAAGCCGTACTTTTTGTTCAGCTTGTTGTTCCCGTATTTTCCGTCACCGAGCAGAGCGTGACCGATATACGCAAGGTGCGCTCTTATCTGATGCGTCCTGCCTGTGAGCAGGTCGACCTTTAACAGCGAGTTTTCGCCGTTGTACGCTATGACCTTGTACTTTGTCTTTATCGTGAGATTGCTTTTTGTCTTTTTGTCGCTGATTTTTACCGTGTTGGCGTCGCTGTTCTTTTCAAGATATGCGGTAAGCGTTGCGCTGTCGGGAGTTACCTTACCGCAGGCAATGCACAGATACAGCTTTGTAAGCTCTCTGTCCCTTATCTTCTGATTGAGTATTCTGAGCGATTCGGCATTTTTCGCCGCAATCACTATACCGCAGGTGTTGCGGTCTATGCGGTTGCACAATGCTGGAGCAAACGAAAGCTCGTTTTCCGGATGATATTCGCCCTTGCGATAAAGATAGCTCTTGATGCGGTTTATAAGCGTGTCGCTGTCGCCGCTTTCGTCCTCGTGGACTACCATTCCGACGGGCTTATCCACAAGCAGAATATTTTCGTCCTCGTATACAATGTCTATCTTATCGCTTACCGAAGTGAAATCATCAGGATCTGTCTTTGCTTTCGGTATCAGCATTTCATCGGGGATAAACAGCTTTATTATGTCGTTTTCCGCAATATGCGTGTCGGGCTTGCATTTCTTGCCGTTGAGCTTTATGCAGTTCTTGCGGGCAAGCTTGCAAATCTGCCCCTGACCCAGCGGAAACGATTTAGACAAAAAGCGGTCAATACGCTGACCGCTGTCATTTTTTGTTACCTTTATTTCTTTCATCGGTGGCTCACTTCTGTATTCTTGAAAAGCCATACTGCGAGAAATGCTCTATCGCCTTGTTGAAGTAATCACCCGAGCTTTGACAAGCCGTTGCAACATCGGTGAGCTTCGCTTTTGCAATTTCCCACTTTTCCTGCATCGCCTCGTTATCATCGGCTTCAAGCCAGAGCTGGTTTTCCCAGATACCGTATTTAAGATTGATTATATATGCTTTTTTCATACTTCTCCTTTTTATTCCTGCCGAATTTTTCGTTTCAGAAAAGCAGTTGAATACGGGAGGGGCGAGCCCACTCACCTATAATTTTGACGGTTCGCCGTGATTACAGCTTTCCGCCCTTTGTTCCGCCGAGCTTACCGCCTGTAAATCCGTCAAGAATGTTGGTGTCAAAGCTGAATGTCAGTGCCTTGTTTTCACGTTCACGCTTTAATGCGAGTGAAATCATCTCGTCTAAAAGCTCGGAATACTTCACACCGACAGGCTCCCACAGATAGAACGCAAGGCTGCCCGGTATCGTGTTGATTTCATTCAGATAAACGTTGCCGTTGTCCATATCTATCATAAAGTCAATTCTTGACGTACCCGATGCGCCAAGACTCCTGAACGCCTTTACCGCAAGGGTGCGTATCTGCTCTCTTGTTTCATCGGATATATCGGCAGGTATCTTTCTCTTGAGCGTTGCCATACCGCTTGACTTGCCGCCCTTATCGCCTGCGATATACTTATCCTTGTAGCTTAATATCTCGTCGGTGTTTACAGGCTCTTCGCATTCCGATGCGTGAGCGGTAGCATAGTCGCCGCATACCGAGCAGTTGATTTCCTTGAGGTTTGTTATAGCAGGCTCGACAAGCAGCTTTGAAGCATAGGTAAATGCGTTGTCAAGCGCTTCGTCAAGCTGTCCGTCATTGTGCGCTATCATAATTCCTACGCTTGAGCCGAGATTTATCGGCTTTACTATAAGCGGATATGCTATCTTCGCCTTAATATCCGCCTTTACAGCGTCTGCATCCTTTGCGTAGTCGCTTATATGGATTACCGTTCCGTCAAGGACGGGTATGCCGTTATCCTTGAATACGGTTTTCATAACATACTTATCCATACCTACAGCAGATGATATTACATCACAGCCGACATAAGGAACGCCGATTGTCTGTAAATATCCCTGGAATACGCCGTCCTCAACGTTCGTACCGTGTACTATAGGGAACGCAACGTCTATCGTTGCATATACGTTGTTGCCGAACTTCTTTCCGGGATAAAGCACAAGCTGTACCTTTCCGCCGTCGTTTACAAGTATCACCCTCCGGCTTTCCTTGAGAAGCGACTTCAGATTTCTGTACGATGCGATGTTTCCTATTTTTTCTCCGACATACATTTCATTGTTTTTTGTAATGTATACGGGTATCACCTCGTACTTATCCTTGTTTATGGAATTGCAAGCCTGAAGTGCGGATATGATGGATACCTCATGCTCAACGCTTTTTCCTCCGAAAAATACACCTACTCTGATTTTCATGTTCTTATCCTTTCTTTATGTCAATTAAGTATTATCTGTGCTTGTTTGCGAGCTTTCCGTCCTGTAGCTGAGATCTCTCAGGTCAATATTCACTCTGACATAATCGCCGTATGAAAGTACAACGCTCTTTGCTTTTTCGGGAACTATGTAGCAGACATAGCCGTCCGAGCCAATCCCTGCGGAGAGAGCCACTGAAGTGCTGAAGCTCTTTCCTTCGTTAAAGCCCCACGCTCTGTCGCAGCCTATATCGCCGTCATAGACGCAATTAAGGTCATTGGAAAGCCACAGCTTTTCATCGGTTGTGTTCTTGACTTTCAGGTGGAACGCAACATACATATAGCCCTTATCCGCTCCGCCGTACATAATATCCGTTCTGAAAACCTCATCGCAGATAAAGCTGTATTCGGCAGTCTGAGCGGTTTCGTTGAAGTTTACACGCTGTACCTCCTGAGCTGCTGAGGATTCTTCAGAGACACTTTCTTCTATGTAATCGTAGTCGGCGTTGTCAAAATTGTCAGCGATCATTGAGAAAATTCCGCCGAATATGGAAATAATGATACCTATTACCGTAGGCGCAAAGACCATTATTATAATTACAGTCGTAATCGTCTTTGCTATCTTCTGTGTGGAGGCATTCTGAGAGTTGCTTACATTGCTCTGTGAAGGCTGTTGTGAGGCATTATACTCATTCTGACGCATCTCCTGTCTGCGTCTGTATTCTTCCTCTTTCCTTTTCTTTTCTTCACGGTATGCCTTTACACTTGCATTGTTGTCAAACGGTGCGCCGCACTGTGTACAGCAGTTTTCGTGTTCTACATCAAGCTTTGCTCCGCAGTAATCGCAAAATACGTCCATAATATCTCCCTCGTTTTAAACCTTTGCTTTACACACAATATCAATAATTATCCGGCAGATCGTTTTCAAGAAGAACTATCTTCTTTTCTCCGCCTGTCTTTATATTTTCAACCTTTGCAAGAGCCTCGTTGAGATTCTTTGCAACGTATGTCTTTTCTTCGGGGTATCCCTTTGCTTTAAGTCCGTCAACTATCGGCACTGCCTGACGTTCACCTACTGCGATAACAAAGTCGCAAATTTCAGCCGCTTGTTCTCCGAAACGCTTGTTAAGCTCGTATTCCTTTTCGCCAAGCTCCACCATTCCAGGAGAAACAAGTATCTTGAAGCCGTCGAATACGGCGAGCGTATCAAGAGCCGCCTTTGCGCCTGTAGGATTTGAATTGAAAGCGTCGTCTATTATCGTCTTGTTTGTACCCTTGGTTATCTGCAATCTGTGCGGAACGCATTCAAGACGCTTGACAGGCATAACAAGGTCTGCAAACGGAACGCCGAGCGTATTTGCAACGGCTATCGCACCGACTATATTCTGTACGTTGTGGCTGCCTATGAGCTTTGTCGCAAACTGCTTTTCTTCATTACCGTTGTGAACCGTGAACTGTGTGCCGTTCTCACTGACGGAAATATTGTCCGCATAATAATCCGTGCCGCCGCCGAGCGAATAGGTCACCTTGTTCTTATTGCACTCGTGCTTTGCTATATATTCGTTATCGTAATTGAGGAATATAATGCCGTCATTATCGGGAAGGCTGTCGGCAAGCTCGAATTTTGTCTTTATTATATTGTCGATTGACTTGAATGTTTCAAGATGCTGAGGGCCTATCGACGTGATGATTCCGTGCTTCGGTTTTACTATATCGCAGATTTCCTTGATTTCACCGACATTCTTAGCGCCCATTTCGCACAGGAATATTTCGTGCGTTGCGTTAAGCTGTCCACGCACCACCTTTACAACACCCATAGTCGTGTTGTAGCTTTCGGGGGTCATAAGTACGTTGTACTTTGCGCTGAGCAGCTTTTCAAGATAGAACTTTGTACTTGTTTTGCCGTAGCTTCCTGTAAGGCCTACTACGGTAAGGTCGGGAAGACCGTTTATTATACGCTTTGCGTCATTGATATAATGCCTGTTTATCATTGCTTCAACAGGCTTATTGATAAGGTTTGCAAGCATCGCCATAACAAGCGTTAAAATCTGTACGCACATTGTTATTGCAAGCGAAGCGTAACCCATTCCGAGCGTCAGGAATACAAGCAGGATCAAAAGTACATAAAGGATAACCGATGTCACCGTCATTCTCATTACTCTCGAAGTGAACACCAGCTTTTTCTTTGCCTTTTTCGGTGCAGAGAACACAATGCCAAGGAACAGAAAAGCCGCCGCTATAAAGCAGGTGGACGCATTTGTTTCGCCGCATATAATAAATGTAAGTATCGCACCTATCGTAAACACATGGCGCATTATGACATCTTTTATATTCTTTCCTATCCACCTGAACTGCTCATCGGCGTGATATGAGTTCAGCTGGAACATATGCATATAGTGTATAAAATTAAGTCCGCACGATGCGCCGAGCGCCATACCAAGTACGGCAACGGCAATTAAACGTAAAATATCCAAAATAAATTCTCCGTTCTGTTTTATTTAATGTCAAGGAATGATGCCAATACTCTTGAGAATGTGTACCAACCCTCAAGAAAAGCATAGTGTCCCGCACCTTCGATAGTAACAAGTCCGCTGTCTTTTATAAGCTCACTCATTTTAACCCCGTCAGACAGGGGAGTAGCGTCGTCCTTATCGCCCCATATAAGCAGGGTAGACTGCTTTATTTCGGGCAGGAGATAAGTCAGATCCTCGTTTACTACCTTTACAAGCGTTGCCCTCATTACAGGCGATGCCGCAAGATAATCTGCACTGCCTCGCTTGTTCCTCATATTTTCAACGGCATTGGGAAATAGCTTTTTCATAGGTGCGGTGCTCATTACCGCTTTGCCGATTTTATATGTCCGTGTTTTGATTTTTGAGGATACGCTCTGTTTCGGCTTTATTCCCGCACTGCCCGTAAGAATTATCTTTTCGGGCGTCAGCACGGGTTTTTCACGGGTAACAGCCTTTATTATAACTCTGCCGCCGAAGCTGTGTCCGAGTACAACGGTCGGTACTATGCCGAGCTTTTTGCAGAATGTGCCGATGAAGTCAACATAATCGTCAACGCACCACGGCTTTTTCGGCTCGTCGCTTTCGCCAAAGCCCGCCATATCGGGCGCAACCACTCTCATATGAGGCGACAGCATATCGACAATATTTTTGAACAGCGTAATATTACTGCCCCAGCCGTGAAGAAGGAGAATTATCCCTCTGCCGTTATCTTCGCCCTCGTCAATATAGTTTATTCTTAAATCGTTTATATCAATAAACAAGGTCGTTCTTACCTTTCGGTTTGATTAAAATTAAACATCGGACGGAATTTTCACACACTCCGCCATTGTTTATTATATTATTTTTACGCTGTGATGTCAAGAAAAATAACTGTAAAGTGTTTCTGCGCCTCTGACGTGATTTGTAATCGCAATGCGATAAAAAGTCCGCCGTCTGCCATCAGGCAAACAGCGGAAGGGATATATTATCGGTAAATGCGGTAAAAACGGCATTTTACCGGCTATATTGCCGTCATTCGTCTACATTCTTGAGAGCGTCGGCAAGAGGCACTTTCTTTATCTTTCTTGTAAGGGCAAGTGCGATAACGGCGAATGAGCCGATGCCGATAAGAGCGGTTTTTACATATACCGAAACAAATGACCTGTAGGGAAGCCAGCCCGGATAATCACGCATGAATATTACGAACAGCTGACCGAGCAGATAGTCTGACAGCGGTATGGTTACAAGCAGTGTGACAACCGTTACAATAGCGGTGGTCGCAATATATATGCCGTTTATCTCACTGTTCCTGTATCCGAGTATCTTTGCCATAGAAATGGACTGTGCGTTCTTTTCGATTATTATCTTGGACAGCAGATAGATTATCAGCACATACATTATAACACCGAAAACGACAAAGATATTCATCATATTGCCCATCGACCTTGTAAGCTGACGTGACACCTTTGTAAGATCGTCAACCGTTATCTCGGTCGCAATATAAAGGTCGTCTATATCGCTTATTTCCGACTTTGAGAAATAGCCCGTGAAATAGTCTTTATCACAGTCGAACTTTTCATTGAATGCGTCCTTGTCCATAAATACCGTAAGCGTTGACGGGTAGTAGTAAATTCCGCCCACCCTGAACTTGTATTCCTTTGAGCCGAACTGTTCCCTTAGCGTTATTTCGTCGCCTGCTTTGATACCGTGTTTTTCTGAGTAGGCATTTGAAATGTAAACCTCGTTGTCACCGAGTGGCAAGTCAACGTATCTGCTGTTTTTAGCAATGCCGTAAACGGTTATTTCCTCGCTTTTGAGCGAACCCTCAATAGTTTTGAGAGTTGTTGCGGAAAACTTTTCAGCGTCCTTGTTTTCCGTTTCGACCTGAGCCTTCAGAAGATACTGGTGATCCGCAAGCAGATTGGAGGTTATCTCCTGCTGATAGTTGTCAAGCACAGGACCTAAAACAAGTCCGAACATCACAAGGACGTTACCGAGCAGTGCGCCTATGACCATCATAATGTAGTTAGGCATATTCTGGAACAGTACACGCAGTCTGAAACGCTTCATAATGCCGATTTTGGTGTTAAGCCTGAACGCCTTTTTCTTCTTTCTCCGTGAAAGGTCATGGCGGATAAACTGAAGCGGCGACAGGCTCAGCTTTCTTGTCAGCATCAACAGGTCGATAATGAATACGATTATTATAGGGATTACCGTTGTGTTTATAAATGCCTGCGGATTCCACAGCGTAACGTAGGTCGGCAGGCTGTAGCTTCCGTAATATGCGCTTGCCGCATAGTCCTTTAAAACCGTGTAGCCGAGTATGTTTCCGACAACCGCACCTGCAAATACAACCAGCATAGGAAGGGTAAGGTAGTGCCTTACTATCTCCCACTTTGTATAGCCGGTAGCACGGAGCGTACCTATAACGCCTGCTTCCTTTGCGATGGTGTTTGACGTGGTTATCGCAAAGATGAATGCGATGATCACCACGATTATATAAAGGAACATTTGTACAAAGGCTGTATCACCTTTAATATCATCGCCCGTGAAGATTATCGCCTGATTTGTATATTCGGGAATGTAGCCGGTGACCGCATTCATATATTTCGGAGCTTCTGAGGACAGCTTTTCAAGAAAGTCCTCCGACAGCGACTTTGCCTCTGTGTTATCGGCGGGACGCTCGGCATATTTCCACGAATAGACATAATGCAGCTTATCCTCCGGATATGCACCGAATGTATCTGCTGTCACTATCGCAACACCGAATTTTATCGAATCGAACATCATATCCGATGGGCTTGAAAACAGTGCGCTGTAGTCCGACAGTGCGACAAGTCCGCATATCCTGTATTCTTTGCCGTGAAGCGTCAGCTTGTCACCGACTTTTAGGCTGTTGTTGTCAGCATACATTCTGTCGATGGCAATTTCGCTGTCGCTTGACGGAAATTCGCCGTCCATAAGGCATTCAAGGTTTATGTCCGTACGCTTTTTGAATATACGCAGTGTGCTGTCAACTTCCTTTGTCGGAAATTCAACATAGAAGTTTTCGTATATCTTAGCGTCAAATCTGTCGCTGTCCTCAACAGCCTTTATAAGCTCATCATCGGCCTTTGCATAAAACTCGAAATTGCCGTCCTCTATATTGTACTTTTCAAAGCTCTCGTCATAAGCCGTTGCCATACTTCCGCCTGCAACACTCCAGCCCGATACAAAAGATACCGAAAGCGCCATGAATAAAAAGATTACAATATATTTGCCAAGCTCGTTTTTGAATTCGCTCGGCAGACGTTTAACAAGAGGATTTCTCATCGTTATCCCCCTTACCAGTCAAGATCTTCTGCGGCGATCTTGTTTTCATTGAGATAATTCTTTCTTATCATGCCGTCACGCAGCTTTATTACCCTGTCCGCCATATTTTTGATAGCGTCATTGTGGGTTACCATTACGACCGTATTGCCGAACTTCTTGTTTACATCGCTTATCAGCTTGAGTATATCCTTTGAGGTCTTGTAGTCAAGCGCACCAGTAGGCTCGTCGCAAAGCAGAATATCGGGATTTTTGATTATCGCTCTGCCTATTGCCGTTCTCTGCTGCTGACCGCCCGAAAGCTGATTCGGCAATTTGTGCCGATGCTCGTAAAGACCGAGCGTTTTCAGTATTTCATCCGTGTCAAGCGGATTGTCGCTCAGATATGCGCCTATTTCAACATTCTCCTTGATGTTGAGGTTGGGTATGAGATTGTACTGCTGGAAGATATATCCGAGGTGCTTCCTGCGGTACAGCGTCAGCCTTTTCTCGTTCATATCTGCGGTTTTTTCGCCGTTTATAGCAATATATCCGCTGTCGGCACTGTCGATACCTCCTATGATATTCAGAAGGGTGGACTTGCCCGAGCCGGACGGACCGAGCAGTACGCATATTTCTCCTTTTTCGATTTCGGCATCAATTCCGTTCAGCACTTCAACACGGCTGTCGCCCTCACCGAAGTGCTTTCTTATCTCTTTGACAGTAAGAAACATTTTACATTTTTCCTTTCATATTGCTCCGTTCACACAGATTGTACAGAACTGTTTGATTAGTAATAACTAACCATATTATATATTACTAACTAAATTAGTTACAACTAACTCAAGTGCTCCACAACCGTCTTTTTCACGAATATCTCCAAAAAATATTTTATCACAATAAAACCGTGTAGTCAACAAGTCAGATGCTTAAATATTAACGATTTTCAGTTTTCATTTACTTGCGTTTTTGGGTATATAGTAGAAAAACGGTTGTGTAAACGTTTTAATCTTTTATGTTGGAATTTGATAAACGGACATTTTTAATTCTCGCTGTTTAAGTCTGCTATAAATATACACTCTGCAGCGGCTGTAAAGTCGGGAGGTGTTTTTAATTTGAAAACCGCTTGCTTTTGTGCTATACTTTATATCACCTTGTTTTTGGTTTATAAAGAAAGGAAAAGATATGACCTACGTTATGAGCGACCTGCACGGTATGTATGATAGATTCATCGCAATGCTGGAAAAGATTGATTTCTCAGACAGCGATGAACTGTTTATTATAGGCGATATAATCGACCGTGGGGAACGCCCTGTCGATATACTGGAATATGTTATGGACAAGCCGAACATCACTGTACTTCTCGGAAATCACGAGGTGATGGCAAGGGATTTTCTGCGTAGGCTGACCGCTGAAATTACCGATGGAAATACAGCTTCTTTTGATAATGATTTTATGGTTGAACTTGCTATATATAAACATAACGGCGGTATTCCGACTATAAACCGGCTCCTTGCATTGCCGCCGGACAAGCAACAGAGTGTACTTGATTTCATCGATAGCCTTTATGCTTATGAAGCGATAGATATAGGAGATAGTACATTTGTTCTTGTACACGCAGGACTTGGAAATTTCCGAAAAGACAAGAAGATATCCGAGTATTCTCTTTACGAACTGCTCGAACTGCGTCCCGACTATGAACGGCAATATTTTGACGATGACAGCATTTACATCGTTTCGGGACATACTCCTACAAAGTTGATAAGCGGCAAGTGGGAAATATATCACTCTCACAATAATATAGTGATCGACTGCGGAGCGGCTTTTGGCGGAAGGCTTGCGTGTCTCAGACTTGAAGATATGGCTGAATTCTATGTGTGATAGTATTATCGGCATCGAAACAGCCGCTTGATACAAAAACGGATAAGTGATATAATGATATTATCAAACAGCCCTTACGGACGGAAAAGAGGAAAAGATGAAAATAGCGGTAACTTATGAGAACGGACAGATTTTTCAGCATTTCGGCCATACGGAAATGTTCAAGGTGTACGAGGTCGAGGATAACAGCGTCAAAAGCGAAAGCATTATCCCCACGCTCGGCAGCGGACACGGAGCGCTTGCAGGCTTCCTTAAGCTGAACAATGTCGATACGCTTATCTGCGGAGGAATAGGCGAGGGAGCAAAGAATGCGCTTGCCGATGCAGGAATCAAGCTGTACGGCGGTGTTACAGGCGATGCGGACAGTGCGGTAAAGGCTCTGCTTTCGGGAACGCTTGAGTTTAACCCGGCGGTACATTGCTCACACCATGACGGCGGTCATAATCACGGCGAGGGTCACACCTGCGGTGAGCACGGCTGCAAGCATTGAGCAAAACCATAATCGTATAAGTAAAACCGCTGTCCGTTTATAAGCGAACAGCGGTTTTCTGCATCTTTTTTCTGTATCTTGCGGTATCATTACTGATACATTATATCGTCCTTGTTGAATTTCTGCGTATATCCGAAATAGTAGCCGAGATGCGTTGCTGCCGGTATACCTGCGTAGCACAGCATATAGATGAACGGCACGAATATATCCATAGAATCAATTGTGTTTTCGGGAACTATCATCAGCGACAGGGGATAGACAAGACCGTCTATTATCCTGTGTACGAATGTCATATCAAAATACCATCCGCACAGCTTGTCAAGAAGCAGGAGCAGTGACGGTACGAACATTATCGCCATAAGGATTATGCCGATAAGCACCCATTTGCTTTCCTTTGGCGGCTCTGCCTTGTGAAGTCTGACATATTTCTGCTCTCTGTCGCCGTCACGGTATCCTGCCGTGAACATCAGCGAATAGAATATAATAAGCGTAAGTATAAATACTATCACCTTGAAAAACTCAAAATTCATAAACGGCGCTGTCGAAACAGTAACGATAGTGCAGAGAAGATTTCCGAACACCATAAATAAAAGTCCCGATAAAAGCAGTTTGAAAAACGGTTGTCTGCCTGATTTACTGTAATAGTCCATAGTTATTCTCCTTGCACGGTCGAGCTGCCGACCTCTGTATCATTTACTTTATTGCCTGTCAGAATGTTCTTCAACACTTCTTTTGCACGCTTTTGATATTCTTCCGATTTTGAGTAGCTTACCATACCGGGTTCTTCACGCCTTACTGAGAACGCAAGCGTATCAGGGCAGGAATTTTCCCACTTTGCGTCATACACAAATCCCGTATCCTTAAGATCTATCCTGAGCTTGCCGTTATATTCGGGCATTTTTAGAGCCTTGCCTATATCGCTGAACATATTTTCATACGTCAGCGCTATCGTATTCTCGTCGGGGTCGTAGTCCTCCGTTGACGTTTCGCCGGTAAGCAGATCGGCGTCGCATATATACAGCTCAGCAACGCCACGCTCTATTTCACCGTAGAATTTGGCTGTGTTTGACTGGACATACTGCATATTGCCGGACTTTGTGAGATCTATGCTGTAAACCGCAACGTGAACATATCCGTTGCCGTCAAAGTCGGGACAGTATTTTTCAAGCGCAAGCTCAATATCGTTGACCTTCTGATAAAGGCCCGGAGCTTTTGACGTATCCGATACCGCAAGTATAACGGTCAGATCGGGCTGTTCACGGGTGACTGCCTGATATACGAGGAAAAATCCTACAGCCGCAAAAAATGCGCCTACCGCAACAAACCATTTATTGCGGAAGAAAAAGTTGTCGATTTTCTTGGCAACAGTCTGCTTTTCGGGCTGTTCGTGAACATCCTGCTCTATAACTTCGCTCTCGCTGATAATTCCTTGCTTCAGCTTGAGAAGCTCTCTTTTTTCATCACTTTCTTTTGACATCGGAAACCCTTCCTGAATTTCGTTTTCTGAAGTTCATCATAATTTTAATTCTGCTTGTAATATACGCCGTCATACAGATTCTTTACAAACTGCATGGCATTGCGTTCACTTTCATCGTCCGTACAGCGTACCGCAACATAGATTTCCGTTGAGTAGATCTGCATTCTTTTGCCGTATGCCGTGTTTTTGAGATTTATAAGATAACCGCTCTCGCCGGTTATTTCGGACAGATCGCTGAATATCTGCTGTCCGTAGGCGTTTTTGAAGCTGTTATAAGTGTCCTTAAGCTCGCTCTCCTTGCCGATAAATACTTGACATTTACCGTTTTTTATCTGGTCGAAAAGATCCACGTCACCGAGATATTGATCCGGTACGCCCTGATCTATGGTTACGTTATGCTCGCCGTTGTTATCAAAGTCCGGAGTATAAGCCGACATTCCTTCTTCGAATCCCGTGCGGACAGACATAGCGTAATTCCCGAGGCTGTAAATTGTAATATCCGGCTTTTTCTTTACAAAGAACTCTGCATAGATAACCGCTGCGAGCGCTATCAGCAAAATACCGACAACTATCATAACCTTATGGTACCAAAGAAAATTCTTCGTTTTTTCTCCCGGAGTCTGCGCCATTCGCACATCATAGCCGGTTTCTTTTATATTGCTGTCCTTTTCGTCAACAAGCCCCTGCTTCAGCTTGAGAAGCTCTCTCCGGTCCTTGTCGCCGTTATCGTAATTTTCTGCCATCCGTATGCCTCCGTAACCGACCGTGTGAAACTGATTGATTGTATAATTAAAATATGAATATAATATGAACGTTACCGTAAACGCCGCATTTATTCAGTATAGCACATTAAAGACGATTTTTCAAGAACAGCCCGTCAGAAAGTAATAGCCTGTTATTCTGAATAAATATGACATATTTCTTAAGAATTTTGAATTAAAGGTTGACAATTGGAATTATATTTAGTATAATGTAAACGATTTCTTTAATGGTAATTATTTTGGCAGATTTTGCGAAAGGATTTAAAGATGAAAAAATTAACGGCAATATTCATGAGTGCTGTTATGTGCTTTTTGTTTGCAGGCTGCAGCAATGAAACGGCACAGAACAGTGACGGACAGGTATCGACAGACAGCGTAAGCTCAGCAGCGGTTGAGATTCCTAAGCCCGACGGCTTCAAGGTTGACGGAACAAAGCTGATAGACGGTTACGGCGAAGAATTTGTAATGCGTGGAGTAAACCATGCTTATACCTGGTTTAAGAGCGATACAGACACTGCGCTTGAGGGTATAGAATATGTCGGCTCAAATACGGTTCGTCTTGTACTCTCCGACGGCGATCAGTGGGATAAGGTCACAAGAGCCGAGCTTAAGAGCCTTATCAGGAAATGCAAGAAGAAAAACCTTATAGCCGTACTTGAAATACATGACGGCGCAGGTAAGGATGAGGTTTCCTATCTTGAACACGCTGTGGATTACTGGATAGAAATGAAGGATCTGCTTAGCGAGAACAAGGCTTACGCTATCGTCAATATAGCTAACGAGTGGTACGGAACATATAACGATCTTGAAACGTGGCGTGACGCTTATATCAATGCCGTAAAGAAACTGCGTGACGCAGGAATAGAGAATACACTGATAGTCGACAGTGCAGGCTGGGGACAGTGTGCAGACAGCGTTCTCAAATACGGAAACGAAATATTGAAGGCCGACAAGGACGCCAACACGATGTTTGCGGTACATATGTATGGTACGGCAGGTAAGAATGAAGAAACTGTAAAGAACACGATAGATACAGCTATAAAGAACAATATCTGCCTGCTTATCGGCGAGTTCGGCTGGAAGCATTCGGACGGTAATGTGGCTTATGATACTATCATGCAGTATTCGACAGAGAAGAATATCGGATACCTTGCTTGGTCGTGGAAGGGTAACAGCGATGATGTAAGCTATCTTGACATTTCTCGTGACTGGGCAGGTGTCGATCTCACTACTGAGTGGGGCAAGCCGCTTGTTGAAGGTGAGTACGGCATAAAGAAAACATCAAAGACCTGTTCCGTTTATACAAAGTACGCTTCAGATGATACAAGCAGTGACGATGAAGCCACAGAATAATATCACGGTATAAAACGGTTATAGAAAATATACGCAGAAAAATTATTCGCAGAGCGGTTTTTAAAAGCTCTGCGAATTAATTTTTACAGCATTTTTCAGGGAAAATCATAAGGAGAAAATATGACCCACACTGTAACAGCCGGCGACAGAAAAATTACCTATGAGCTAACACGGAAAAAGGTAAAGAATATAAACCTCAGGATAAAGCCCGACGGCACAGTTCACGTTTCGGCGTCAACCGCTGTTACAATAGCTGTGATCGAACGTTTTATAAGGAAAAGAGCCGATTTTATACTCGGTGCAATAGATAAATTCAATGCAAAAAACGAGAACAGAAAAACCCTTTTTGTCAGCGGCGAAAAGCTGTCGCTTCTCGGTACACAGCATATCCTGTATGTAAAAAAAGGCATCAGAAATTATGCTGCGGATTCTGACGGAAATATAACGCTGTACGTTACCGACACCGATGATTATGAGCTGAAATACAAGACATACATAACGTGGCTCAGGTCGCAGTGTCTGCCTCTTATGACACTTCTTTGCAAAAGAGCATATGACGAGCATTACGGAAAGCTGGGTATAGATTTTCCCACAATAAAGGTCAAGGATATGCGTTCACGCTGGGGAAGCTGTATACCGTCAAAGAAGATACTTACGTTCAATGTTCATCTTATGGAATATCCTCTGCCGGCGGCGGAATATGTCGTTGCCCACGAGTTCACACACTTTTTGCAGGCAAATCACAGTGCAAGGTTCTACGCAGAGCTTGCAAGGTATATGCCTGATTACAAGCAGAGGGAAAGGCTGCTTAAATAAGCTAAAACAAAAACAGCAGGAAACCGCTCCTGCTGTCTGCTGTAAGACTGTCGAAAAACCTCTATCGATGATAAAAATGGGGTCGCAGGGGCGTAGCCCCCGACAGGGTCTAGGGGCGGTAGCCCCAGTAATATAGCCCCTTCCCACGGGGAAGGGGTTTGGGGATAGGGATAGAGAATTCGCACTACTTTATAAAAAAGCAGACTTTTTCTACAAGCTGACAGCAGGAAACCGCTCCTGCTGTCTTTTTATTTACTTTCTTATAAACAGTACACCCAGCGTATTGGGTCCGCAGTGACTGCATACCGTACAGCCTGCCTCGGTTTCGAGTATCTCCTCGAATTTGCCAAGCTTCTTCACCGTTTTGTGTGCAATATCGATTATTTCCTTGTCGCTTGGCGAATGCGTGATGAATATACGCTTGTAATCAATATCATCTCTGCCCGAAAGACGCTCGGTGATGTATTTTTCTATACAAGCGGCATATTTGCCTCTGTATTTTTTGCCGACGCTCATCTTTCCGTCCTTGACCTCAATGCACGGACGGAGTGAAAGCAGATTTGCACCCAGTGCCGCAAGTGCAGAACATCTTCCGCCCTTTCTCAGAAAGTCGAGCTTTTCAATTACAAAGCTGGCTTCAACTTTGGATGTGAGGGCGTTCATCGCCTTTACAATATCCTCAGGGCTTTCGCCAGCCTGTGCCATTTCTGCCGCACGAAGCACGACCAGACCACTGCCTGTGGAAAGATTACGGCTGTCGATGATATAAACATTGTCGAAGTTTTCTGCCGCAATGCAGGCATTCTGATAGCAGCTTGAAAAATCCGCACTTATATCAACGTGGATAACTGCGTCATATTCCTTGCTCAGCGGAGTAAACGCATCAATATAATCCGCAACGTTTACTGCGGCGGTAGAGGTCAGCGCACCGCCTGCCTTAACGTGTTCAAAAATATCCGACGGAGTTATCTCAACCCCGTCCTTATAGGACTTTCCGTCTTTTACAATATAAAGCGGAAGAATTTCAATGTCATACTTTTTAACAAGCTCCTCTGATAGATCGCATGTGCTGTCGGCTGTTATCTTGATATTCATAGACACATTCCTTTCGTTAAAACGTTTTTATAAATTATATCATATTTTGTGACAAACGGCAATAGTTTTTGTGCAATTTAATGCGTTGTAGGATAATCTTATTATCCGGGATATTTTGCAAAAAATCCGTTCATTTGATTTTTCCGCCGATATAAAAATGTCAGCCGCAGATAAGACAAGCGGCTGACAAGGATTATTTACGTTTTTTATGCAATGGCGAGTGCCGATACACCGAATTTGCTTGCTTTTCCTTCAAGACCCTTAGGTACGATCTTTACGGTATGTTCGCCTGCACTGTCGAAGCTCTTAAGCTCCGCACACTCGACATAGTTGCCCCAGCCGCCTGTAAAATCGGCGTTCAGGGTAGTGACAAGCTCATCGTCGATATAAACATCGGCGGTACAGCCTGCCTTTGTGTACTTCTGATAAAGAATGCCGATAGATTTTGCGTTTACTTTGAATGTAAGCGAGGTTGCGCTTATATCCGCATCGCTTGTACCCTTGAAGAGCCAGAATCCGTCAAAACCGCCGAACTGCTGTTCATAATTTCCAAATGCGCCTGTTGCGGTCACATCTGTAGCAGATGAAGGCTGTATCAGCGAGCCGTTTTCGATAGGTGCGTCTGTTGCGGGAGTTGTGAAATCGCTCTCACTGCCGCTTATATTGTCAACGTCCTTGTCAACATCTGAAATATATGCCTGAAGAAGCTGTGATACTATCTTATGGCCGGGTACGTTGGGGTGAATATTATCGTCCGAAATATCCTTCCATACAATATCGCCGTGCTTTATAGTATCGAGAATCGTGTTTCTGTATGAAATCATCGGCAGGTCATAATGCTTTACTATTTCTGCGTGCTGATCCTGGAAGCTCGTACCGTCTTCCTGAGTAGTTGCAATTGTGATTATTGCAGGGTTTGTTGATGATTTCCAGATAGTCCTGAGCAGACCGTCATACGATTTCTTGTTACGCTCGGTGTTTTCTGTAGTATCGTTTACAGAAAATTCAACGAATACAAGGTCGGGGTTCTTTGAGAGCAGATCGTTTGCTACTCTGTGTACACCTATATATGAGCCTGTAGCGCCGATTCCTGCGTTGACATAATTGATCTTGGCATTCGAATAGGTCTTCTGTAACCAGTCAGCCGTGAGCTTTGCATAACAAAGATCGTTGCCGGCACTTGTACCCTGCGTGATAGAGCCGCCGATGAAGCCTACCGTTACTTCTTCGCCGTTTTTCAGTTTCTTTATTACGTTTGCAAGTCTTACCTTGTTGCCCTCGTTAAGACGTGACATATCTATCATATGCTGAGTAAGGTCGCCGTCAAGGGTGTACTTTGTATAGTTTGCTTCCAAGTCTTTGGATTCCTCCTGTGAGCTTTCGTCTTTGCTTTCATCTTCCGAAGATGCGTCTGCAGATGTCTGTGTACTTGTGTCCGAGCTTTCCGCAACCGATGAAGCGGAGGTGCTGTCGCTGCTGCTTGTCGCATTGCCTGCACAGCCTGTTACGGATACGGCAAGCGCCGTTGCGATAAGTACCGCAAGTATTCTTTTCTTCATATTACTGCCTTTCATTTAAGTTCTGTTAAGCGATTTTAGGTAATCACTTACACAAATATATCACTATTTTTACCGAATGTCAAGAATAATAGGCAAAATTTACTGAGCAATTTTTACATAATTCGGTTGAAAATATTCCACTGATATGTTAAAATAAATATAAACCGATTTAATTTCGGCACTATGATAAATTTAAGCGAGGAATTAAAATATGACGAACAGAAAGATTGTAAGCCCGTCCGACAGGGCGTTTTCGTATATGGGAAGGATTGACTTTTCAAAGCCCGACAGCCCGTTGTTTATTTATGCGGGCAGTATGGTCAGCACAAAGTTTACCGGCACTTCGGTAGGTATGATGATTTTTCCGCACCTTATATATAAGGTTACCTGGATAGGCGTTATCGTTGACGGCATTCAGTACAAATTCGAACTGAACCATTCCGACACTCCGGTATATATACCGATAATCGACGGACTTGACGAGGGAGAGCATACCATTACCATATATAAAAGAACAGCCGGCTCACACCATTATTTCAACTTCTGCGGACTTATGATAGATGAGAATGCGGAGGTAAGAGCGGAAAACCACGAATATGATATGAATATCGAGGTTTACGGCGACAGCGTTTCGGCAGGCGAGGTGGTAGAGGCAGTAAACTATTGCGAGCATGCCGACCCCGAGCATATCAACCAGTTCGACAACAGCTGGTTTGCATATTCTCTTCAGCTTGCAAGAAAGCTGAACGCCCGTATCAACTGCAACGCACAGGGCGGAATTTCGCTCATCAACGGCGCAGGCTATTTTGATAATTATATCGGTATGGAAACAGTATATAAGCAGATGGGCTATGAGCCTCACTTTGAGCTTACCGAATGGGATTTTTCACGCTACACTCCCGATTATGTTATAATCGCATTGGGTCAGAATGACGCAAACCCCGACCCTAAGCGTATTTACGAAAAAGAATACCGTGAAAAGTGGAAGACCGTATATAAAAATATGGTGCTTGACCTTAACGAAAAATACGGCGGCAAGGCAAGGTTTATCGTTATAACCACTGTGCTTATGCACGAGCCTACATGGGACGATGCTCTTGACGAAATAGTAAACGAGCTTGCAATGGATAATGTAAAACGTTTTAAATTCAGAAGAAACGGTGCGGCAACGCCCGGACATCCCCGTATCCCCGAGCAGACAGAGATGGCTGACGAGCTGTACGGCTTTATAACCGGATGGGAAAACTGATTGTCAATCTGCACAAAAAGATAGGTTGAAACAAGGCACAATTCATAAAATCGGCACAAATCTATTGAAAACTTTTGGGAATTGTGCTATTATTAAAAAAGTAAAATAAAATGTTAGGAGTATCTGTTATGGCTATTAATGTGCCTAAGGAATATGAAGTTCCCCTTTATCTTTTCCATCAGGGAAAGAACGCCGAAGCATATAAGTTGTTCGGCTCTCATTTTGCCGAAAAAGACGGCGTGAGCGGTGTTGTTTTCAGAGTATGGGCACCAAAGGCGGCTGATGTCAGCGTCGTAGGCGATTTCAATCACTGGAACCGTGAAGAAAGCTATATGAAAAAAATCAGCGACGGCGGTATCTGGGAGCTTTTTATCCCCGGACTCAAGAAGTTTGATAATTACAAATACAGCATAAAGACCGAAAGAGGACAGATAAAGCTGAAGGCCGATCCCTACGGCTATCATATGGAAACACGTCCTAATACCGCTTCAAAGGTGTATGATATTTCCGGCTACAACTGGAAAGATTCAAAGTGGATGGATGAGAAAAAGACGAAGGACGTATACCGTTCTCCTATGAATATATACGAGGTACACCTCAACTCCTGGTTTACAAAGACCGATGAGGAGGAGCTGTTCAGCTATATGCAGCTTGCGGAAAAGCTCGTTCCTTATGTTAAGGAAATGGGTTATACCCATATCGAGATGATGCCTATAGCCGAGTTCCCGTTTGACGGTTCGTGGGGATACCAGCAGATAGGCTATTACGCTCCCACATCACGTTTCGGCACTCCCTCTGATTTTATGGAATTTGTAGATTACTGCCACACTCACGGAGTGGGCGTGATACTTGACTGGGTACCGGCACATTTCCCTAAGGATGCGGCGGGACTTTACGAGTTTGACGGCGATTACTGCTACGAATATTCCGACCCCAACAAGCGTGAGCATTATAACTGGGGTACAAGAGTTTTCGACTGGGGCAAGCCCGAGGTACAGTCGTTCCTTATTTCAAACGCTAACTACTGGCTTTCCGAATATCATATAGACGGTCTGCGTGTCGATGCGGTAGCTTCTATGCTTTACCTTGACTATGACAGGCAGGGCGGAGCGTGGACGCCCAACAAGAACGGCGGAAACGAGAATCTTGAGGCTGTCGATTTCCTTCAGAACCTCAACTCCTGCCTTTTCTCACGGCACCCCGGACTTCTGATGATAGCGGAAGAATCGACCGCTTGGCCTATGGTTACAAAGCCTGTCGATATTGGCGGTCTTGGCTTCAACTTCAAGTGGAATATGGGCTGGATGAACGATATGCTTTCGTATATGTCAATGAGCCCCGAGTACAGACAGTACAACCATGACAAGCTGACCTTCTCGTTCTATTACGCATTCTCCGAAAACTACATACTGCCGATTTCACACGATGAGGTGGTTTACGGCAAGTGTTCAATGCTTGACAAGATGAGCGGACCGAGAGAAAAGCGTTTCGCATCTCTCAGAACGTTCCTTGCATATATGACAGCACACCCCGGTAAGAAGCTGATGTTCATGGGTCAGGAATTCGCACAGTTCAAGGAATGGAATTACAAGACAGGTCTTGACTGGGATATTCTGAAATTCCCCGAGCATTCACAGTATCAGTCGTTCGTAAAGGCTATGAACAAGTTCTATCTCGATAACAAGCCTTTATGGGAGATTGATTATGATTGGAGCGGCTTCAGCTGGATTTCAAACGATGACAACAAGAACAGCGTCATAGTATTCAGACGTATTGCGTCAAACGGTGACGAGCTTATCGCAGTATGCAACTTCCTTCCGACAGAACACGAGCAGTACAGCTTCGGCGTTCCTTATTATGCCGATTATAAGGAAGTGTTCACAACAGACGATAAGAAGTTCGGCGGCGACAGTGACGGCAACGCTTCATATACCGCACAGTGCGAGGGTATGCACGGACTTGAGTATTCTATAACAATGAAGATACCGGCAATGTCCGCAGTATTCCTCAAGCCCGTCAACAAGCGCAGCCCCGAAAGCGACAAGCCAAAGCCCGAAAAGGCGGAAAAACCTGCAAAAACCGCAGAGAAAAAGGCTGAAACACAGGTACAGAAAACGGTACAGAAAACCGCCGCAAAGTCCGGAGCTTCCGCAAAGAAACCTGCGGCAAAGAAGACAAACACGGCGAACCGTAAGAAAAACGGCAAAGCTAAGAAATAAATAACGGAGGAACTTATTTATGAAACATGTAAAAAAGGAATGTGTGGCAATGTTGCTCGCAGGCGGTCAGGGAAGCAGACTTTACGCCCTGACAAAGGATATGGCAAAGCCTGCCGTTCCTTACGGCGGCAAATACAGAATCATTGATTTTCCGCTTTCAAACTGCGTAAACAGCGGTATTGACACAGTAGGCGTACTTACACAGTATCAGCCTCTGGTGCTTAACGAATATATCGGCAACGGTCACCCATGGGGACTTGACAGAGTTCACGGCGGCGTTCATGTACTGCCCCCTTATGAATCGTCATCGGGTAAGTCGTGGTATGAGGGTACGGCAAACGCTATTTACCAGAATATCAGCTTTATCGACAGATACAACCCCGACTATGTTGCAGTGCTTTCTGGCGACCACATCTACAAGATGAACTATAACAAGATGCTCGAATTCCACAAGGCACATAAGGCGGACGCTACTATAGCAGTTCTTGAAGTGCCGTGGGAGGAAGCACCCCGTTTCGGCATAATGAGCGCAGACGAGAACGATGTGATTTACGAATTTGCGGAGAAGCCCGCACAGCCTAAATCGAACCTTGCCTCAATGGGTGTTTACATATTCTCTTGGCAGAATCTGAAAAAGCACCTTATCGCCAACGAAAATGACGAGGGCGCAAGCAAGGACTTCGGTAAGAATATTATCCCTGCAATGCTGGCAGAGGGAAACAAGCTCGTTGCTTATCACTTTGACGGCTACTGGAAGGATGTCGGAACTATCGACAGCCTGTGGGAAGCAAATATGGATCTTCTTGATCCAAACGTTCCTCTGGATCTTCACGATTCAAGATGGAGAATTTATTCGAGAAACCCCGTAATGCCTCCTCATTACGCAAGCCCCGAGAGCGTTATCCAGAACTCTCTTATTTCTGAGGGCTGCAACATTGAAGGTCATATCGACTTCTCAGTGCTGTTCGCAGGTGTAACCATCGAGCCCGGTGCAGTCGTGCGTGACAGTATCATAATGCCGAACACCACGATAAAGAAGGGTGCGGTAGTTGAATATGCTATTGTCGGTGAGGATTGCGTAATAGGTGAAAACGTCAAGGTCGGTGCAAGACCCGAGTCTATCGAGGACAAGGATACATGGGGTGTTGCGGTAATCGGACACGGCGTAACAGTAAGCGACAATGCGGAGATTAAGCCTAAGGCAATGATCTCGGCTGATGTGTGAACGGGAGGAGAAAACAGAAATGGCTAATATGGCAAATGTACTCGGTCTGATTTTCGCTAATATGCACGAGCAGAGCGTAGCCGATCTTACAAAACAGCGCACACTTGCAAGCGTGCCCTTCGGCGGCAGATACAGAATGATAGATTTCCCGCTGTCAAATATGGTAAACAGCGATATTGACAACGTAGGCATCATCACAAAGGACAACTACTTATCGCTTATGGATCACTTAGGATCGGGCGATGAATGGGATCTTTCAAGAAAAACAGGCGGTATGCACCTGCTTCCCCCTTACGGAAACAGCAACGCTCTTTACAGAGGCAGACTTGAGGCTATGGCTCAGGTAAAGCCCTTTATCGAAAGCTCAAACGCAGAATATGTACTGCTTTCAGACGCAGATGTAGTGGCAAATATCGACTACAGACCGATAATTGATTTCCACGAGAAAAACGGCGCAGACATTACTGTCGTATACGGCAGAGGAACATTCACAACAGAGCAGACAATGACAAAGACCGTTCTTGCTGTAAATTCCGACAACGTTATATACGATGTGCTTATCAGACCCGAAATCAGCGGCGAACACAATGTCAGCCTTAATATGTTCGTTGTAAGCAAGGATTTCCTGCTCAACGAGATTCGTGGCGCTGAAAGCCGTAACCTCTACAGCTTTGAGGTAGACGTACTGCAGAAGAAGCTCCACGATATAAAGGTACTCGGCTACAGGTTCGACAAGCCCTTCGCACAGATTGACAGTATGGATACATACTTCAAAACAAATATGAAGCTCGTTGACAAGAGCCTGCGTGATCACCTCTTTATGAGCGATGCTCCTATCTATACAAAGGTAAGAGATGATGCCCCTGCAAAGTACGGCATTGACGCAGATGTCAAGAATTCTCTTGTTGCCGACGGTTGCGTTATCGAGGGTACGGTTGAGAACTGTGTTCTGTTCAGAGGCGTAAAGATTGAAAAGGGCGCAAAGGTCAAGAACTGCATACTTATGCAGGATACGACAGTAGGCGCAAAGGCTGAGATGAACTTCGTCATCACAGATAAGAACGTTACTATCAGCAACTACCGTTCGCTTGCAGGAACAGAAACATATCCCGTATTTGTAAATAAGGGTGCAACGGTTTAATTGCCCGACAGAAAAATGTCCGCATTTGCGGATAGATACGACTTCAGAGATCCCGGTTTGTTTTCAGACCGGGATTTTGTTTACATAATCTTATTCTACAAGTTTCCGCAGGAGAAATTCTGCGGCGGTTTTACTGTAAATAACTATCGGCAGGAGGTAATATTCCTCAAAGCCTGCGAAAAAATAACAGAGACATAGCTTAAAAAAACGATGCGAACAGGATAAATCCGCTCTGTTTTCAGCATTACAGTAAGACCGCAGAAAGTCTTTTTGCGGAAATTGCCTATTTACAAACCGAATTCAAAGTGCTATAATAGTAATATTGAACAATAGCATCATATTGCCGCCGTTTGCGGACGGCTGAAAAGCATGATGCAACGAAAAGTCAAAGGATAAAAATGAATTTCAGAAAAATTAATATAATTACCGGTCATTACGGCTCGGGTAAAACAAATGTATCCGTCAATATGGCGCTTGATCTTGCAGAAAAAGGCGAGAAGGTAACCGTTGTCGATCTCGATATAGTAAACCCTTATTTCAGAACAGCCGATTTCAAGGAGCTGTTCGGGGAGCATAATATCAGCCTTACCGTACCGACCTATGCAAACTCAAACCTTGACATACCGGCTCTCGGCTTTGATATGAACGGTATCGCTGACAGGGAAGGCTATATTATTATCGACGTGGGCGGCGATGATGAGGGAGCAAAGGCTCTTGGCAGATACAGAAAAGTATTTGAAAAGTACGACACGCAGATGCTGTACGTTATCAATCGTTGCAGGTATCTCACGAAAGAACCCGCAGAGGCTTTACAGCTTATGTATGAGATTGAGAACGCATCGGGTATGAAGTGTGACGGAATAATCAATAACACGAATCTCGGTCGGGAAACCGACAGGAATATAGTTCTCGGCTCGGTCGCTTATGCGGATGAGGTGTGCCGTGAGGCAGGACTTCCGCTTGTGGCTGTAACTGCCGAGGCAGGCTATCTTGACGGTATAGACAAAGCATATCCCGTAAATATATATGTCAAGAAGCTGTGGGAAGAATTCGGCGATGAAGCCGAAAAATAAAGCTGTTTCCTTACCGTAATCTGATTAAAACTGAATGGTAAGCCGAATAAAACTTTAGGCGAAAGGAAAGGTCAAGAAATATGGCAAAAATGAAAGTGGATTTTGACCGCTGTAAAGGCTGCGGACTGTGCACAATAGCCTGTCCGAAGAAAATAGTCGCTTTACAGACGGAAAAGCTCAACAAGAAGGGCTACTACACAGCCGTATGTACAGATGACGATGCTTGCATCGCCTGTGCGTTGTGTGCTATGATGTGCCCTGACTGCGCTATCACTGTAGGAGGTGACGACAATGGCTGAAAAGAGTCTTATGAAAGGTAACGAGGCACTCGCAGAAGCCGCTATAAGAGCCGGCTGTAAATGCTTTTTCGGTTACCCTATAACACCTCAGACGGAAATTTCGGCATATCTGTCAAAGAGAATGCCCAAGGTAGGCGGTGTATTTTTACAGGCAGAGTCGGAGGTTGCGGCTATAAATATGGTTTACGGCTGTGCAGGCTCCGGTATCAGATGTATGACATCTTCATCCTCTCCCGGAATTTCGCTTAAAACAGAGGGTATAAGCTACATAGCAGGCTCTGATTTACCCTGCGTTATCATTGACGTACAGCGAGGCGGTCCCGGTCTTGGCGGTATCCAGCCGTCACAGGCAGATTACTGGCAGATAACACACGCACTCGGTCACGGCGACTTCCACGCTATCGTATTTGCACCTGCGTCCGTGCAGGAGATGGTGGATACGGTAACTAAGGCTTTCGACCTTGCCGACGAGTACAGAATGCCTGCAGTTATATTGGCAGACGGACTTCTCGGTCAGATGATGGAGCCTGTTGCCTTTGAGGATACCGAGATAAAGATGTCCGATGCGTCAAAGAAACCGTGGGCGGCTTGCGGTCACGGCAACAAGAGAAAGCACAACATAATCAACTCTCTTTATTTAAAGCCCGATCAGCTTGAGGATAATATAAGAGAAAGATTTGAAAGATACGAAGACCTGAAGGCAAAGCACACGGAGGCTGTCAGCGACTACTGCGAGGATGCAGATACTGTTGTTGTGGCTTACGGCTCGACCGCAAGACTTGCAAAATCAGCAGTCGAAGCGGCAAGAAAAGAGGACCTTAAGGTCGGCATAGTAAGACCGATAACTCTCTGGCCTTATCCTGCAAAGGAAATTGCCGAAGCGTGCAAGAATGCGAAGAATGTTCTTTGCGTGGAGATGTCTATGGGTCAGATGGTTGACGATGTAAAGATTGCTCTCAACTGCTCAAAGCCTGTCGAGTTCTACGGAAGGACAGGCGGTGTTATCCCGAAGCCTGCAGAAATACTTGCAAAGTTAAGAGAAATGGGAGGTAAAAACTAATGCCTGAATTTAAAAGACCTCACGCTCTGGCAGACGTGACCACCCACTATTGCCCCGGCTGTACTCACGGTATAGTACACAGACTTGTAGCCGAAGTAATTGACGAAATGGGTATCGAGGGCGAAACTATCGGTGTTTGTCCTGTCGGATGCTCGGTTATGGCTTATGATTATTTTGAATGCGATATGCTTGAAGCTTCGCACGGACGTGCTCCTGCCGTAGCTACAGGTATCAAGAGAGCTAACCCCGATAAGTTCGTATTTACATATCAGGGTGACGGCGACCTTGCGGCTATCGGTACGGCTGAGATTGTTCACGCCGCTACAAGAGGCGAAAATATCACTGTTATATTTATCAACAACACGACCTACGGTATGACAGGCGGTCAGATGGCACCTACGACACTTCCCGGTCAGATAACGCAGACGACCCCCTACGGCAGAAATCCCGATGTTGAGGGCTTCCCCGTAAGAGTATGCGAAATGCTGTCTACGCTCAGCGGTGTTGCGCTTGCCGAGCGTGTAACGGTTATCGACCCCAAGAATATAAACATTGCCAAAAAGGCAATCAGAAAGGGATTTGAGTTCCAGAAGAACAAGCAGGGCTTCTCTATAATCGAGGTTCTTTCTACTTGTCCTACAAACTGGGGCAAAACTCCGATAGAGGCGCTTGACAGAGTCCGCACAGAGATGATTCCTTACTATCCTTTAGGTGTATTCAAGGAGGGTGCGATAAGATGACAAACGAAATTCTTCTTGCCGGATTCGGCGGACAGGGCATACTGTTTATGGGAAAAATGCTCGCATATTTCGGACTTTACGAGAACAAGGAGGTTTCGTGGCTTCCTTCCTACGGCCCCGAAATGCGTGGCGGCACCTGCAACTGCTCGGTATGTGTAAGCGACGATCCTATCGGCTCACCCCTTGTCGATACACCGAACACGCTTATCGTTATGAATACTCCGAGCTATGACAAGTTTATCGGCTCGGTTGTGCCGGGCGGTACTGTTATCATTGACAGCACGCTTGTTGACGCAAAGTGCGACAGAACAGACATCAATGTTTATTATGTTCCCGCAACAGCTCTCGCAAACGAGCATGATATGAAGGGTCTTGCCAATATCATTCTTGTCGGCAAGCTGCTCAAGGAAACTAACCTTACTTCTATGGAAACGGTTAAAAAGGCTATGGAAAAGGTTATTCCGCCTAAGAAAGCCCATCTTATAGACGCTAACATCAAGGCAATAGAACTCGGTATGGCTCAATAGCGGCGGCTGTGAGCCACATCAAATTCCGACCTGCGGCTGTGAGCCGCTTCAAATTCGCCGTTTTGATTGTTGCCGATATGCTTAACAAGCGTTATCGGCGGAGGCAATTTGATAGTGCAGATTCAGAATTTTGCGATTTAGAAAAACCGAATATAAAGAAAATCCACTGCTTTCGGGCGGTGGATTTCAGTTTGTCGAAAAACCGATTGATAAAGCAGTATAATGGAATGTTTCGCCAACACTGCTTAAAACAGTTTCCGTACCGACAAGGCATTAATAATTTCGTGAGTATACCGGTGCAACTGCTCTAACATTGACTCTTCAAAAAAACGCCACTAACCTAAGATATATGTGCTAACCTGCGGACGTGTAGCGTTAAGCGTCCCTGCATTAACAGGTCATACAATGTTCAGGTGGTTATTCGAGTTCAACCAACACCCCAGCGGGGTAAGGGTATGGGTAAGGAAAGAGGGAGCCAAGAGGGAGAAAACCTAAGGGACAGGGATAGGGGCGGCAGTCCCTCACCCTGATCCCTTTGGTTGTCTCCCTCTTTCATATTGACAAGTGTACCCACTCGAATAGCGAACCCGAGAAGTGCTATCCGACAAAAAGAACTATCGGTAGCTTGCTCTCACAGTCAAAGCTGAATGATATAGTATAAGTACATCAAATAAAAGACTTTTTCTACAATCTGTATCCACTGCTTTCGGGCAGTGGATTTTTTATATAAATGCTGACTACGGTAAAAATTAACAAATAAAACTTGAAATTAAATTCATAATTCGTATAAAAATTTATATAAAACACTTGACAAGTTATGAAGAATGTGCTACAATATAATCACAGTCGGAAACAGGCTGTTGAGATAAAAATTGAAATAGATGTTTGAATATGAAAGGGATGATCGTCAAAAATGAGTAAAAGCGTATACAGTCTTGTACTGACCGATGAGATAGTACGGGCGATAGACTCTCTTGCGTACAGAATGAACACCAGCCGCTCGGCACTGATAGACAGGATACTTGCCGAAAAGCTGTCGATGCAGACGCCGGAGATACGGATGCGTAACATAATGGAAAATATCAGCAGTTTTTTTGACGATGAGATTTTCCGCTTGCAGACTGTGGCGGGCGATGGAGGAATGCTTATAAAAAGCCCGTTGCCTTATAAATACAAGCCGACTATACGTTACTCCGTAGAACTGCTCAGAGAGGACAGGTATCTGGGCAGGCTGAAGGTCAGCTTCAGAACGCAGAATATGGCACTGATGGAGCTGATGAACGATTTCCTCACCTGCTTTGCAAATATAGAACGCAGACATTTGTCGCACTTTGACGGAATTGACGTGGTGATGCAGATAGACAACGATAAGATGGTAAGGATGCTCAACAAGCCTATCATCAAGGACGGCAGGAGCGTCAGCGACCCGAATCTTATCGCAGAGGCTATTGCGGATTATGTCAATTTTCTTGACAGGGCAATTAAGCTCTATTTTGAAAATGCAGACAACAAAAAGCAGGCGGTTTCGCTTGTGGATTCACTTTATAATGAGCGTATCAAGACATTGAAGGTTATCCTGTGATGCCTTGTACAAACGAAGAAAGGATGATGTGATATGCTTAACACAAACAATCTGACACAGAAATCAATGGAAGCTATAAGCACTGCACAGAGTATAGCTGTTTCATATCAGAACATGAACATAGAACAGCAGCATATTCTTCTTGCACTGCTTCAGGCTGAGGACGGACTTATCCCTCAGCTTATAAAGAAGATGGGTGCTGACGCTTCACAGCTTACAAGGCTTACAGAGCAGAGCGCCGCAGGAATTCCGAAGGTAACTGGCAGCGGCAGAGATCCCGAAAAGGTGTATGTATCTCCCGATGTTGATAAGGCATTTACCGCCGCTGAGGAAAAAGCAAAGCAGATGAAGGACGAGTATATCTCGGTAGAGCATCTGTTCATAGGACTTCTTGAAAAGCCGAACTCACAGCTTAAGGACATTTTCGCAAAGTGCGGTATTACCGAAAAGGCATTCTTACAGGCACTTGAGCAGGTAAGGGGCAGTGTGCGTGTTACCGGACAGAATCCGGAGGAAACCTACGACGTGCTTAAAAAGTACGGTCAGGACTTAACCGAGCTTGCACGGCAGAACAAGCTCGACCCCGTTATCGGCAGAGATACTGAGATAAGGAATGTTATCCGTATTCTTTCCCGTAAGACAAAGAACAACCCTGTGCTGATAGGCGAGCCCGGTGTAGGTAAAACGGCTATCGCTGAGGGACTTGCACTGCGTATAGTGCGTGGAGATGTTCCCGAAAACTTAAAGGAGCGCCAGATATTCTCGCTTGATATGGGTGCGCTTGTTGCAGGCGCAAAGTACAGAGGCGAATTTGAGGAAAGACTTAAAGCGGTATTGCAGACCATAAAGAAATCCGAAGGTCAGATAATACTGTTCATAGATGAGCTTCATACCATAGTAGGCGCAGGCAAGACTGACGGTGCAATGGACGCAGGAAATCTGCTGAAGCCTCTGCTTGCAAGAGGCGAGCTTCACTGCATAGGTGCGACAACGCTTAACGAGTACAGACAGTACATTGAAAAGGATGCCGCCCTCGAAAGACGTTTCCAGCCGGTAATGGTAAACGAGCCTACGGTAGAGGATACTATTTCCATACTGCGTGGCTTAAAGGAACGTTACGAGGTGTTCCACGGCGTAAAGATTCACGACTCGGCGCTTATCGCCGCCGCAACGCTGTCTGACAGATATATTTCGGACAGATTCCTGCCCGATAAGGCGATAGACCTTGTTGATGAAGCGTGTGCGCTCATCAAGACAGAAATGGAATCTATGCCGTCAGAGCTTGACGACATCCGCAGAAAGATAATGCAGCACGAGATAGAAGAAGCCGCTCTCAAAAAGGAAACCGACCGTATCTCCGTTGAGCATCTTGCCGAGGTACAGCAGGAGCTTGCCGAAATGCGTTCAAAGTTCAACGAGATGAAGGCAAAGTGGGAGAACGAGCGTAACGCCATCTCAAAGGTACAGAAACTGCGTGAGGAGATTGAAAGCACCAACAGCCTTATTGAGCAGGCTGAAAGAAGCTACGATCTGAACAAGGCGGCAGAGCTTAAATACGGCAAGCTCCCTCAGTTACAGAAGGAACTTGAGGAAGAAGAAAAGCTGGCAGAGCAGTCAAAGTCCGCATCTATGCTGCACGATAAAGTTACAGAGGAAGAGATTGCAAAGATTATCTGCCGCTGGACAGGTATCCCTGTTTCAAAGCTGATGGAGGGCGAGCGTGAAAAATTGCTCCATATGGAAGATATACTTCACAAGCGTGTAATAGGTCAGGACGAGGCTGTCGAAAAGGTAAGCGAGGCTATACTGCGTTCAAGGGCAGGCATCGCAAATCCCGATCAGCCTATAGGCTCGTTCCTGTTCTTAGGTCCTACCGGTGTTGGTAAGACGGAGCTTGCAAAGGCTCTTGCCGAGGCTCTGTTTGACGATGAACACAGCATGGTTCGTATTGATATGTCGGAGTACATGGAGAAATTCAGCGTGAGCCGTCTTATCGGTGCGCCTCCAGGATATGTCGGATATGAGGAGGGCGGTCAGCTTACCGAAGCGGTAAGAAGAAAACCCTACTCGGTCGTACTTCTTGACGAGGTGGAAAAGGCTCACCCCGATGTGTTCAATATCCTGTTACAGATTCTTGATGACGGCAGAATCACCGATTCTCAGGGCAGAACGGTAGACTTCAAGAATACTATTATCATTCTGACAAGTAACCTCGGCTCATCGTATATCCTTGATGGTATCAACGACAAGGGCGAGATTTCCGAAGAAGCAAAAAACGAGGTCAACAAATTGCTTAAAACGCAGTTCAGACCCGAATTCCTCAACCGTCTTGATGAAATTGTATTCTACAAGCCGCTCCGCAAGGACGAGATCTCCGGTATTGTCGATCTTATGCTCGGCGAGCTTAAGAAACGTCTTGCCGATAAGGAAGTAGGCTTTGCTATTACAGACGCCGCTAAGGACTATGTAATCGACAACGGCTTCGACCCCAACTACGGTGCAAGACCGCTCAAGAGATTCATACAGCGTAAGATAGAAACGCTTATCGCAAGAAAGCTGATAGCCGATGATGTAGCACCCGGCAGTACACTGACGGTAGACTATGACGGCGAAAAGCTGATTTGCAGTGAGAGCTGATAAATGAATTACGGTCACGGGCAACAGTCCGTGACCGTATTTTTGTACGATAAACAGTACAACCTCCGCTGGAAATATAGACAAGCGGTTATCGGTGTGCTAAAATATATCGTGTAAGGAGTGATATTTTGAGAAAGAAAATAACGGCGGTGCTGACAGCACTTGTAATGCTTACAGGCTGTACGGCAAACGCTTCGGTTTCGTCGGAAAACGCCTCATCTTCATCCGGCTTTTCGTCGGAAGTATCGGCTGAAGGCTCATCATACAGCGAAACGCAGAGCGTTACCCAGGAAAACGACAATGTAAATAACCTTGATAGCGATGAGATGAAGGTGCATTTTATTGATGTCGGACAGGGCGACAGCATTTTCATCGAACTGCCGAATACAAAGACAATGCTTATAGATGCGGCTGAAAATGAATATGCGGACAGGATAACCAACTATATTTATTCCTGCGGATACAATACGCTTGATTATGTTGTCGCCACTCATCCGCACAGCGACCATATCGGCGGTATGGCTGACGTTATCGGTGCGTTTAATGTCGAAAACGTTATATTGAGTCCCGCAACGCACACGACAAAATCGTATACGAATATGCTTAAGGCGATAGACGACAGCGGTGCTAAGGTAAAAATCGGAGTAGCCGGAACGGAGATTTTCTCTGACGGCGATTTGTCGGCGGTTGTGATAGCGCCTGTTACGGAGGACTACAGCGACCTTAACAACTCGTCCGTTATGGTGATGCTGACCTACGGCAGCAGGAAGTTTTTATTCACAGGCGATGCGGAAAACGGCGAGGAAAACACTATTACAGCCGATATAGACTGTGATGTGCTGAAGGTCGGCCACCACGGAAGCAGTACCTCGACAAGCAGAGCTTTTCTGACAGCGGCAAGCCCCGAATATGCGGTCATATCCTGCGGTATGGGCAATTCATACGGACATCCGCACATCGAAACGCTCGACAGGCTGAAAGGTGCAGGAGCGAAGATATACCGCACCGATTTGCAGGGCGATATAATAATGACCTGCGACGGCGAAAATATAACCGTGAATGTTGATTCGGCATCATCAGACGGGCAGGCGAGCGGCATATATGTGCTGAACACGAAATCAATGAAGATACACCGTGCGGATTGTTCCTCCGTTGCCAAGATAGACAGCAAGAATTTGAAACGAACGAACGACTATGACGGGGCAATAGCGGCAGGGTATACGCCGTGCATGGTATGCAGTCCCGAAAAAAGCTGAAACGGAAAATGCTTCTGCTGTTATAAAAAACTTGCCCTCCCTGCATACGCAGGGAGGGCATTCGTATATTCTTGAAAAGTAAAAAATGGAGCTTCCGTTTAAAAATATCGTCAACATCCGCCGATAACGGAGGTATAGCAAAACTCAAACTGTCAGAACGGCGAATTTGTAGCGGCTCACAGCCGCAACGGCGAATCTGAAACAGCTCACAGCCGCTTACTCAATATTCTGTATCTGCTCTCTTATCTTCTCAATCTCGCTCTTCATATCCACAACAAGTCTTGTTATGCGTATATCTGCCGCCTTTGAGCCGATAGTGTTTGTTTCTCTGTTGATTTCCTGCACCAGAAAATCAAGCTTTCTGCCTATCTCCTTGTCGCTGTCGAGCATTGAGCGCAACTGTGAAAGGTGTGAGTGCAGACGTACCGTTTCTTCGTCAACGGCTGTCTTTTCGGAGAATATAGCCGCCTCAGTGAGTATTCTCTGCTCGTCAATATCCGATGAGCCGAGTATCTCTTTGAGCTTGTCCTCTAATTTCTTACGGTATGCGGCGGTGCTTTCGGGTGAGTATATCTCAACCTTGCTTACCATATCCTCTATTACATCTGCCTTTTCGAGTACATCAGCCTTGAGTGCCGCACCCTCTGTTTCACGCATTGCAATGAACTTGTCGAGTGCCGAGCCGACTACCGATGAAATATCAGCCCAAAGCTGTTCCTCGTCTGTTTCTTCCTTTATCACTGTGAATACATCGGGTATTCTGAAAAGATCGGAGGCGGAAAGATCGTCGGTTATGCCAAGGTCGGGAGCGATAGTGCGGATAGCTTCTATGTACTGTGATGCTACCTGCTCGTTTACCTTTACCGAGGTGTCCTTTACGTCTATGTTGTAAACGAGGAGCGACAGTTCGACCTTACCTCTTGTTATCTTTTCCTTGAGCATTGTTTTCAGCTTAGGCTCAAGGTACTGGTAGTTGCGTGGGAGCTTTGACGAAAATTCAAAGAACTTGTGATTGACACTTCTGATTTCGGCGATGATTTCTCTGCCGTTTATTACAGCCTGCTCTCTGCCGAAACCCGTCATACTTCTTATCATAGTGGGTATCCTTTCTGTTTATATATTTCTCTGTTGGGGAGCTACGCCCCAAATCCAATTTATAGATATATTATATTTTTAGTTCGCCGCTTTCAAGCATTGATTGTGCGGCAAGTAATATTCCTGTTTTTCCAGACGGATAGGTGATACCGCCCTGGAGCCATACCGCAAACGGCTCTCTAAGCGGTGCGTCCGCTGAAAGCTCTATGCTTGCTCCCATTGTAAATGCGCCTGCCGCCATTATGACCTTGCTGTCATATCCGGGCATATCCCACGGCTCAGGTGTTGCCATAGAGTCAACCGGCGAGCCGTTCTGTATGCCCTTGCAGAATGCGCAAAGAGCGTCGGGTGTGCCGAGTTTTATTGCGGCGATTATATCCGTCCTGTTTTGATTGTACTTAGGGAACGTTTCATAGCCGAGCAGTGAGAAGAACGCACACGCAAAAACCGATGTCTTTACAGCACTTTCAACTATCTGCGGAGCTAAGAAGAAGCCGAGATACATACCCCTGTTTTCGTCAAGCGAACAGCCTACCTCTTTGCCCGTTCCGACAGTAGTCAGACGGTAGCTGCACAGCTCGACCAGATCTTTTCTGCCTGCTATGTAGCCGCCTGTGCGGGCAATCGCACCGCCGGGATTCTTGATAAGACTGCCGATAATAAGATCTGCGCCGACCTCGGTAGGCTCACGCTTTTCAACAAATTCACCGTAGCAGTTATCGACCATTATAATTGCATCACTGTTTACGCTCTTGACAGCGCTGATTATCTCGCCTATCTTGCTTATTGACAGCGAATCACGGAGCGAATAACCCCTCGAACGCTGGATATATGCCACCTTACAGCCCTTAGCGACAGCCGCCTTTATTCCCTCAAGGTCGGGTGTGCCGTCGGGGAGAAGATCCACCTGCGCATACTTTACGCCGAACTCCTTCAGTGAGCCGCCGTGTTCGCCGTTTATGACCTCCGTTAATGTATCATACGGTGCGCCTGTTACACACAGCAGTGTGTCATTCGGACGAAGCACGCCGAACAGGGCAGTGGAGAGTGCGTGCGTACCGTTTACAAAGCTGTGGCGGACGAGTGCGTCCTCCGTGCGAAAAACCTCGGCATATACCATATCGAGCTTATCTCTGCCGTCATCGTTGTAGCCGTAGCCGATAGTGCCTTTAAGATGCATTTCGCTGACACGGTTGTTTATAAATGCGGAGAGTACCTTGTTTCCGTTGTACTCTGCGGTTTCGCTGATTTTCGCAAACTGTTCGCTTGCCATTTCTTCGGCTTTCTTTGCGGTTTCGAGCAGTCTGCCGTCAATATTGAAAAATTCCATTTTTATCCTCTTGCTATTTCATACGCTGTGCTTGCAACCGTAAATCCGCAGTTTATATAAAACTGCTGTACGTTTTTCTTGCAGATAAGCGTTATTTTTCTGTTATCAAGTAAATTAGCCGTACAGGAAAGCAGTGCTGTTCCTATACCGTTTTTCTGCATATCCCGTCTTACTGCGATGTGCGACAGAAAACAGCTTTTATCATCATCGAAAAGCACTGTCGCCGTTGCAGCGGGTTCGCTCCCGTAATGCATCACAATAAGCCTCGATATACCGTGACGTACACGGTGGCAGGTGTCTGCGTACCATTCGTCAAACTGACAGTCGGAAAGAGAAAATCCGCTTTTCAGTATCTCAAATACAGTGCGGTAGTCCTCGGTAAATTCCGCTTTCAGCCGATTGTTACACACGGCAGGCATTTGTCCCGATGTCATTATATAAAGCGTTTCGGATTCTTCCGACAGCTTAATATCCGACATTACGGCTTTTGCACCGAGCATTTCCGAAAACGTTATAATGCTTTGCAAATCGCCGTTTTCGTTGCAGTGAACATAAAGCTCGCCGCCGTAATAAAGGGCAAGCATATTATCGCCGGTATCGCCCTCATAGAACGTGCAGAAGTCATAGCCCGTTCCGTAAGCCTTGCAATACGCATTTATCCGCCCGACTATCACGTTGTCTGACGGATAATCGGGCGGCAGTGCGCCGTATATTCTTCTGATCATTTTTCCGCAAGCGCAAGATACATTGCATACGCAAGCTCAGCGGTACTTTGCACATCGCTTTTCTTTATCATACACGACGGCGAGTGCAGATACCTGCACGGAACGGATAGTGCGACCGTTCTGATACCGCCGACAGATGAATGGATTGCTCCGCTGTCGTTACCGCCTGCTACAAGCGTCTTTGTCTGGCAGGGAACGTTTATCTCCTTTGCCTTTTCAAAGCCGAGCCGATACAGCTCACGGTCATATATCGTACTTCTGTCCATATAGCTTACTACACAGCCCTTGCCAAGCTCGCATACACGCTTTTCACCGTCATTGCCCGAAAAGTCGCAGGCTGTGGTGGTTTCAAGGACGATAGCGTAATCCGGCTTTACCGTATAAGCGGCAACCTTTGCGCCTCTCGTACCTATCTCCTCCTGCACAGTAAACACGCATGTAACGTCATACGGCAGATCCTTATTCAGTATATCTACCATAATGGCACAGCCTATCCTGTCATCAAGCGCTTTCTCACGCAGATAGCCGTTGCCAAGTTCGGTATAATCGCTTCTGAAATATGCGCAGTCACCGAGAGAAACGTATTTTTCCGCTTCCGCCTTTGATGAAGCGCCGATGTCTATTGTCAGCGTGTCAAGCTTTACCGGTTCGTCACGCTCTTTGGGCGACTGCTGGTGTACCGCCTTGCCGCCGACTACTCCGACAGTGCCGTTTTTGAAGTGAAGCTGTCTGCCGATTACTACTTCGGGATTGATACCGCCGACAGTTGTAAATTTAAGATTTCCGTCATCGGTGATGTAGGTCACGATAAATCCGACCTCGTCCTGATGTGCGGCAAGCATGACCTTGTTTTTCGGGGTCTTAGCACCCTTTTTATTTACTATGATGTTGCCCAGCGGGTCAATCTTTGCATCGCACTCCTGCGGCAGCATTGAAAGTATCAGCTTTGTTACATCGCCCTCATCACCGCTCGTACCGTCGGCAAGACACAGCTTTTTTATATTCTCAAACAATTCAGCCATTTTCGGCACCGCCCTTCGTGGCAAAAGCCGTAATCAGCTTTGCTGTTGATATAACATCGTCTGTGTCGATGATTTCGGCTGGAGTATGCATGAATTTAAGCGGAATGGACAGCGTGCAGGCCTTTGCGCCCGACTTGTTCACGCTCATCGTGTCGGCGTTTGTGCCTGTTTTCCCTCCCATGACCTCAAGCTGATAAGGAATATTTTCCGATTTTGCAAGTGATATGAGCCTGCTTGACAGCTCTCTTGAAAGTGACGGCGCAATGCCTATCATAACGCCCTTTGACATATCGGCGCATTTTGCCCTGTCGCTGTCGGGAGTTTTCGCAAAGCTGACGTCCATTTCAAGAATATAGTCGGGGTCAAGGTCATATACGGCTATCTTCGCACCGCTTTCTCCCGTTTCTTCCTGCGTTGTAAACGATACGTCAAGGTCAAACGCAAGCTCATTACTTTTAAGCATTTCGAGAGCAGTCAGTATAGAAGCTACTCCGCACCTGTCGTCAAGCGCACCTGCACAGTATCTTGTGCCGAGCATAGCCACAGGCTCACAGTCGAAGGTTATCCTGTCGCCAAGCTCAATACGGCTTTCAAGTTCCTGCTTTGTATAGCCCGTGTCTATAACGATTTTCTCAATTTTAGGCACTCCGTCGCCGCTCTTTACATGGGGCGGAAGAACGGATACAACGCCCTTTACCTTTTCCTTGCCGTGAATCGTCACGCTCTGCGCCGCAAGCACACGTCTGTCAGGACCGCCTACCGCACCGACCTTTATAAAGCCGTTATCGTCAATAAACGATACGATAAGTCCTACCCTGTCGATATGTGCGTCAAGCAGAAGTTTCGGCTTGTTGCCCGTGCTTTTTATATGTCCGATAACGTTGCCGAAATCGTCAATACTGCAGTCATCCGTGTAGCTTTCAAGCATTGACAGTGCAATTTCGGACGCACTTCTTTCATCGCCCGAAACGCCGTCAACACTGCACAGACGGCACAGCATACTGTTAATATCCATTGTCATCTTTCTTTCATGGCTTAATATAAGCCGTCCATTTTTATCTTTTCCTTTACTCTTTCAAGCTCCGCTATAAACTGCTCATCGAGCTTGCTTAAGCTGTAGCCCTTCGGGAAGATAAGCACATCCTTGTTTACCTTGTAGGGAACATCGCATTTCAGCTGTACCATTGCGTGCTGTTCAAGACAGCTTTTAGGAACGGGCGAAACCCACATATAAGTGTTATACAGGTTTCCGAGCAGGTCAAACTGACTTCCTCTTTCGTAAACATATATACGCTTTTTACGGTGTTCCGAAACGCTTGAACGTGATACCTTCGAGAATGACAGCGACGGCACGGAAAGGTCGCCGTGTACTATCTCGATATAATCCTCTAAGTCGGAATATTTCACTATACCGTCCGGATTTTCCTTTGCAAGCGGGCTGTCCTTGTTCACAAGAAGCCTGTATTCAAACTCCCATAACGGACGGTATTTCAGATTCTTCCCGTCAAGCATTGCAAAATACTGCTTTTCGTGGATATTCTGATACCTGATTATTCCCAGCTTGAAGTCGAAGTTCAGGATGTTGTTGATAGCGTCCATCGAATTTGTTTCCTTGAAATTGATGGATATTTCCTTGTCGGTATCAAGCAGGCTCACAAAGTTTGAAAACGCCTTTGTGATATAGGTAGCTCTTGGAACGGAAATGCTGAAACGCACACCGTCATCCACCTTAGGCTTGTAGAGCGATACCATTTCGTCAAACTGATCAAGCACCGCCTTTGCGTAGCCTAAGAATTCGCCGCCCTTTTCCGTAGGAGCAACCCCTTTTGTAGTCCTGCGGAATATTGTGATGCCGATTTCATTTTCCAGCTCTTTTATAGCCTTGCTGAGATTAGGCTGTCCCATGAATAAATTGTTTGCCGCCTTTGTGATCGAACCGGTTTTTTCGATCTCAACCGCATATTTAAGATGCAGCAGGTTCATTGAAAACCATATCCTTTCATCACAGAGGGAAAAACCTCTGTTAAATTATAACCCTTTTAATATTTAATTTTCTTTTTTAGGTTCAACGTGTGAAAAAGACTGTATTGCCTCTGTTATAGTCTTTTCGTGTGCGAGCTTACCGTACTTGTCAACCTCTGCCTTGTTCTTTTCGCCGTGTGTCAGGCAACCTGCTCCCCCGATGCAGCCGCCGACACAAGCCATACCTTCAATGAAGTTATTAGGCAGAAGATTCTTTGATGCACGCATGAGCGCACGCTTGCATTCTTCAATACCGTCGCAGGAAAGACCGCTGAGCTTGAAGTCCTCGTTGCCCTGCTCCTTGAGAGCCTCGGCAACTGCGTCTGCAAGACCGCCGCAGCGTGCGAATATTCTGCCGTAGTACGATGCGTTATCAAGCACCGTTCCCTCAAGCTCGGATACCTCTATATCCTTGCTGTCGAAGATAGCCTGTAATTCTTCAAACGTCATTGCATAGTCTACATAAGGCTTTACCTTATCCCACTGTACCTCCATCTTCTTCGCTGTGCAAGGTCCGATGAATACTACCTTGGCTGTGGGATCGCTGTCCTTGATGTACTTTGCTATTTCAGCCATAGGTGACAGGTTGTGTGAAATCTTGTCTGTCATAGTCGGGAATGCCTTCTCGATGTACATTACGAATGCGGGACAGCACGAGCTTGTAAGGAAGCCCTTTTCGGCAAGCTCCTTTGACTCCTTGTACGCTACCATATCCGCACCGAGCGCCGCCTCAACTACGCTGTGGAAGCCAAGCTGCTTGATAGCCGTAACCACCTGATCGAGCTTCGCATAGCTGAACTGGCTTGCAATCGAGGGCGCTACAACCGCATAAACCTTATAATTCTTGCCGTTGTCACTGCCCTTTAACGTTTCTATAATGTCAACGATATATGACTTGTCGCTTATCGCACCGAACGGGCAGGTGTAAACGCACGCACCGCACGAAATGCACTTGTCGTTGTCGATGTGAGCCGCCGCCGAGCTTGTGTCTGTCGCTCTTGAGATAGCGCCTATCTTGCAGGCTCTCTCACACGGACGCTTGAATTCCAGAATAGCGCCGTAAGGACAAACCTTTGCACACTGACCGCAGTTTACGCACTTTGACTTGTCGATGTGCGCCTTCTGATGCTCGTCAAATGTTATAGCACCCATACGGCAGACATCTTCGCAGCGGTGCGCTATACAGCCTCTGCACGCCTCCGTTACATCATAGCCGCCTACGGGACATTCGTCACAGGCAATATCTATTACCTCAATTACGTTGGGATTTGTCGGATCGCCACCCATAGCGATTTTAATACGTTCCGAAACGATAGCTCTCTCCTTGTAGATACAGCATCTCATTGTGGGCTTATCCTTGACTATTTTCTTCGCAACGTCATTAAAGAAGCTGAACGAATCTGCAGGCTTTTCAGTACCCTCTGTCGTCCATGCGTGTCTTGCGACTTCCCTTAAAACCTTGTACTTCAGATACTGTACCTTGGTGTCAAACTTTCTTAACTTCTTGTCCATTTTTCTTACTGCGGATTTTCCCCGCCGACCGCCCGAGCGGCCGCTCCTTTCACATAGTTTTTTTCTTCTTGTTCTACTTTTTATATCGGCTTTCTCTTTAGAAATAGCTTACTTTTATTTTCTTGCCCATTTGCCTCAGGCATTTGCTCAGTTCATCAACAAGCTGCATTTTTATATTGAAGGTGATAGGCAGGTTAGGGTTCTGGTGTGCCGCATTGACAGCCCTGCCCACATAGAAATTAATATCTGTAGCGTCCTCAAAGAGTATTCTTGCTATGCACGATGCGCCGTCCTGAAGTATCGTCCAGTCATCGTACAGCTTGTTTTCCCCCAGATAATCCTTAGCGTAGTCAAGCACCTTGCTTATCGTGATAACGCCCTCGGTAACTATATCTACACCCTCAATGGTAGCCATAGGCGGAATATCGGGGCTGATGTAGTCAAGGCAGGGTATAACCGGCTTTCCTAAGAACTGTCCCGTAAGTGTAGATGTCGTACCGCCGCAGACGATATGCTTTCCTTCTTTTGAAAAGAACAGCGTCATCATCTTGTTAAGATCCTTTGGGTCGGACGGCGGACCTATCATAAGGTTCACCTGTTCACGCTCACGGATTTTTATGACCCCGACAGTAGTATCATCGCCAGGCGACCCGCCGTACAGCCTTACGCATTCGTCGAGCAGAAGCGTGGCAAGCGCCTTTGCGGAATACTCCCTGTCATATACGCCTTCCATGAATTCTATTATATTATCTCTCTGCCAGCCGAAATTGAGCGACGAGCCGACGCCGGCATAGATAGCGCCGTCGCTTGTGGTGATAAAGGTATCGTCAAGCTTCAGCTGTACCTTTGAAATATATATCGTCTTGCCGTCTATCTGATTTATGGTTTTCGGATAGTCGAAATTCTTGCCGTCACGCAGCATTATCACCTGCGGATTATCGTACTGGATTATCTCGGCTTCCTTGTTGTTTACCACTCTGATGATTGTAAAGGTCGAATATGCGACCTTGCGTACCTCGCACACGGGAAGCGTTGCCGCCATTGTTGCAACGCAGTCCTCAACGCTCATACTGTTCGCCATCATCGTGGAAATTATCTTGGAGGTGAGTGTCGAGAGTATCGACGCTTTCACACCGCTTCCAAGTCCGTCCGCCAGCACGAAAACGATAGAGTTTTCGTCCTGCTCGACAAGCTCCACATGGTCGCCGCAAAGCTGTTCATCGTGCTTGTTGACGCTCAGATAACCTATATCGGTGCAGAAGCTGAACGCTTTACTGTTCATCATTTGACAGGTTCTCCTTAAGTTTTGTAAGTGCAACCTTTGTTTCAGCGGTCGTTTCGCCGAGCAGTGACGCTATTTCCTGAACGACACGCATCTGCTTTTCGATTACCTTGTCAGTGACCGCAATAGTTTCGGCGGCGTTCTTCTCACGCTTCGCCCTTGATATTTCTTCGCCTGTAATATCACGCATTATCGACATTATGATATGATAGCTCTTATCATATATTATCGTTTCCTCGACATACTTTCCGTATTCGGCAAGATATGTACGCTTGTTGTGGATATTTTCACCCGTGCTCATAACCTCAAGATATGATACCGGGTCGAGAATCCTCACAACAGGACAGCCCATAACATCCGACAGGCTCTTTATATTCATTATTTCACGGGCGGCCTTGTTTATCTGCTGTACTTCAAGGTCCTCGCTGAGCACCATAATGCCGTTGGGCGTATTGTTGATTATATTATCCGAGAAGCTCTCCGCTTTCTCCTTGAGATACGGCAGACACATTGTAAGATCCGCCTTGCCCTGCAGAATAGCTATCGCTTTTTCACGGCAGGTATCATATCCGCAGCTTCCGCAGTTAAGCTCCTGTGACGGATCGCTCTTGTTCATCTTGCGAAGTATTTCTTCTATTGCCTTGCTTCCGGGCATGGTTTTCTGCATACTGATAAACGGGAGCGATTTTGTCATATCCGCAAGTTCCACAGTATCAAATCTGCCGCTTCCGGCAAATTCGTCCACAGCCCTTCTTTCGTGTATAACGCCCTCGTGCTTTTTATCCATCGCAGGACCGCCTATACAGCTGTTGACGCAGGCGGACATTTCTATAAAGCACTTTCCCACGTTGCCGTCTATAATATCACGCAGAGCGTTACGGCAGTTCTCCACACCGTCTATCGCCATATAGAGATATTCGGGGTTGTCCTTGTTCATAGAACGCAGAATGCCCGATGTCGTGGGATACAGCCTTGTCTTTGCTCTGTCGCTTCTTCCGGCATTGTCCGAAACCGGACAGACCTCTATGTTTTCTTCTTTGAGCCAGCCTGTAAGCTCCTCAAATGTAAGCACGCAGTCTATAGCACCTGCGTAAGCGTCAGCCTCCGCTTTTTTCGAAAGGCACGGGCCAATGAACACGGTGTGACAGCCGGGATATTTCTTCTTGAGTATCTCTCCGTGCGCAAGCATGGGCGATTTCACCTGTGCAAGATAGGGGAGAGCCTGAGGGTAGTATTTCTGTATAAGCGTATTTACCGTATGACAGCACGAGCTTATGATTATTTTATGCTCGCCGTCCGCAACCAGCTTTTCATACTGCTCGGTAACAAGCTGTGCGCCCTCGGCGGTTTCCTCCGCTCCCGCAAAGCCCAGCTTTTTAAGAGCGTCGTTTAAAGCGGTTATGCCGATACCGTCATAGTTTGCCACAAAGGACGGAGCAATGCTGACATAAACGGGAGTACCCGAGGCGATAAGCTCTTTCGCTTTGCCCACATCGTTTCTTATCTGCTTTGCGTTCTGCGGACAGGCTACAAAGCACATACCGCACAGAATACATTCGTCCTCGACAATATTCGCCTGCCCGTCAGAAAAACGGATAGACTTTACCGGACAGTGTCTTATACATTTATAACAGTTTTTGCAGTTGGATTTCTTCAGCCGTAAATAACTCATAGATTACACCTTGCCATAAGTTTTAGCAGTGAATTTTTCCGCATTCACAATAAAGCGCTCGTGAGAGCCCTTGCCGATAACATCCTTTTCATCCCTTGCAACGACCTCAAATACAAGTCTGCGGTTGTCGATTTCGGTAAGAACCGCTTCTGCGGTAACATTCATACCAACGGGAGTAGCGGCAACGTGTGCAACATCCAGCTTTGTGCCGACAGTGGTCTGTCCGTCCTCAAGCTGTCCTTCAAGCGCCTTGCAGGCAGCCTTTTCTATAAGTGCGATCATCGCAGGAGTAGCGAAAACTTTGAGTGAGCCGCTGCCCATTGTGACAGCCGTATTGGTGTCATCGACCTTAACTTCCGCTTTTCCTTTTGTTCCTGTTGTGAGCATTTAAAATTCACCGTTCCTGTTTATTTTTTTGTACCTCCGTCAGTCAAGACAGACAAGTACCTTTTCGTCAAATATCTGCTGGAAGTTGTTTTCGTTTACTCCGCAGATTATTTCATCGTCTATTTTTATCGTAACGCCGTCTGTGCATCTTCCAAGACAGAAAGCAGCACCGAGATTTACCTTATCTCCGATATTGTGGTTTGCTATGTAGTCTTTTGCAAGCTCGATTATTTTGTACGAGCCTTTCAGATGGCATGAGCTGCCGACGAAGATGCTGATGTTCTTCATAATACTGTTTCCTTTCGAATAAAGCGGAGTTATCAGAAAATGTGACCGTCCCTGATTTCAAACTCCAGATTTTGTGAAAGCACCGCAAGAGAAGCCGCAAGATTTTCATACTGGACTATTACGCCGGTCGGAACAGACAGATGTACAGGTGCAAAATTCCATATTGCAAGTATACCGCTTGCCACCATTTTGTCGCATACCGATTGTGCGCATTCCGGAGGAACGCAGATTATACCGATATGTACTTTAAGCCTTGAGCATATATCCGCCATTTTATCAGCCGGAAGTATGCGCTTGCTGTCAATAATGCTCTCATCCGTGTCAAATGCCGCTACAATGTTAAGTCCGTAGCGGTCAAATTCCTTATATGAGAGAAGCGCCTGTCCAAGCTTTCCCGCACCTGCGATTACCGCCTCTTTAGTATTGTCATATCCGAGAAAGCTCTCAAGATCACGGATAAGCTCCGCCGCAACATAACCCGTTTTCGGCTTGCCTCCCGTAACGCTCACCGATGCCAGATCCTTACGGACCTGCACCTCGTTCAGCTTAAGCTCGTTTGCAACGGTAGTAGCGGAAATATTGCGTACCCCGTCCGCCTGCTTTTTCTTCAGATAATCAAGATAGAATGGCAATCTCCTAAGTGCCTGCCTAGAAATTGTACCGTTCATTTGTTCTGCCTTTCTGTGCGGAAGATATAGTTCCTCCGTCTGTCTATACATATAATATTATATTAAAAAATGTAAGCCCTGTCAACCGATTTCGCCAAAATCGTTAAAATTTTATCGAATTGACGGACGAATACTCCAAGACAGGTAAAAACATACCTGAAACGCCGTCTGAAAGAATGTTTGTTGTAATTCCGCACAATTACATAACACTGTTATGCTGTTGCTTTGGTGCAATGCTATGAAATGGTGTCAGGGGTATTGACATTATCACGGATATAGGTTAAGATAACAGTGTTATGTAAAATCTCTGCGGAAAGGAAGTGCCTTTATGAGCGATAACGAAACAAGACAAAAGCTGATAGACAGCGCAAAGAAAGAGTTTTTCGAAAACGGCTTCGCAAAAGCCTCGCTCAGAAAGATCTGCACAAACGCAGGTGTCACGACAGGCGCTTTGTACTTCTTTTTCAAAAACAAGGACGATTTGTTCAGTGCAATTGTCGCACCTCCGCTTATAAAGCTGAAGGAAATGCTTATTGAGCATAACCGTGAGGACGAGGAGTATATGGGTTCGCCGGAAGAGCAGACGAGGAGCGTTGAAAATCAGCTTTCAACTCATAAAGAGGCAGTCACTATGGTCGGTTATCTTTATGATAATTATGACGCATTCCTGCTGCTGCTCACAAAGTCGCAAGGCTCGGTCTTCGAAAACTGTGTTGACGAGTTCGTTGCACTTATGGAAGAGGGCTTTCGCTCAGGCGCAGAAGCATTGCTTAAAAATTTGCCGGGTTGCCGCATTGACGAATATATGCTTCACTGGCTCGCCCATATGGATATAGAGATGTTTATCCATCTGCTTACCCACGTTCCCGAAAAGGAGAAGGGACTTGCGTATGCCGAGAAAATGATCGGCGCAATGGTAAAGATGTGGTTTGATTTGTTGTTTGTAAAAGATGAATAATGCTGACCGCCTTACACGGCGGTCATTAAAAGCGCCATAGGATAACACTGTTATGTTAGCGATGACTAATACAGTTAGATAAAACTAATAACGATACGGGAGGACAAAGAGATGTATCTTGAAGTAAAAGACGTAAAAAAGAGCTACGGCTCAGACGCAGGCTACACACAGGTATTGAAGGGTGTGACCACAAGCGTTGAAAAAGGAGAAATGTGCGTAATACAGGGAACGAGCGGTTCGGGCAAATCGACGCTCCTTAACTGCATAGGCGGCCTTGACATTATGGACAGCGGCTCTGTAAAGGTTGACGGCACGGAAATATTCGGGCTAAAGGCTGACGCTCTGGCAAAGTACAGAAAGGCAAACCTCGGCTTTATATTCCAGTTCTACAATCTCGTGCCTAATCTTACTGTCGAGGAGAATATTCAGGTATGCGAGTACCTTACCGATAAGCCGCTTGATATGAACGAGCTTCTCGATACGCTCGGACTTACCGAGCATAGAAAAAAGTTTCCCTCACAGCTCTCCGGCGGTCAGCAGCAGAGATGCGCCATAGCAAGAGCGCTGATAAAGAACCCGAAGCTCCTGCTGTGCGACGAGCCAACGGGTGCGCTTGATTCGAAAACTTCGAGAGATATACTTGTGCTTCTCGAACAGGTAAACAGGAAATACGGCACTACTATGCTGATAGTAACGCATAACAATGCGATAAAGAATATGGTGCACAAGGTGATAATCCTCAAGGACGGACTTATCAAAAAGGATTATTACAACGAAACGCTTATACCTGCCGCTGAGCTGGAGGATCTTTAATATGAACAAGGTGCTTTCAAAAAGAATACCGAGGGAGTTTAAGTCTAATCTCCCTAAGTACATCGCACTGCTGCTACTGATAGTGCTTTGTATGTATCTGGTAACAGTGATGGTGGCAAGTTCGGAAACAATTATTATCAGAACAGACGAGCATAACGCCGCAAATCACGTTGAGGACGGACAGTTCACAACGTTCTTGCCTCTGACAAACGAGCAGGAAAAGGATATTACCGATAAGGGCGTTACACTTGAACGTATGTACAGCCTTGATATAAAGGCTGAGGACGGTTCAACTCTCAGAGTGATGAAGAACCGCAGAAATATCGACCTTGTCGAGCTTATAAGCGGCGAATATCCGTCTAAAGATAACGAAGCAGTAGTCGAACGCAGATATGCGGAAGAACACAGCCTTGATGTCGGCAGTAAGCTGACAGTCGGCGGTACGGAGTATACCGTATGCGGCATAGGCACATCTCCCGACTATGACGCACCGTATCAGAATATGTCCGATATGGCTGTATCAAGCAAAAATTTCGGTATTATCTTTGTTACCGACAGTGAGTACGAAAGAGTGTCGGACAGCTCAAAATCGGCGCAGACCTTTACATACGGCTATCTTCTCGGAAATGATATGACCGATGATAAGCTGAAAGAGCTTATAGAGGATTTTGATTTTGACTATACGAAGGTTACCGACAAGTATTATCTTGAAACGGTAAACGAGGCGCTTGAAAAGCGTACCGAAATCGAAAACGGCATCAATGATTTAGCCGAAGGTGCGGACAAACTTCATAACGGTCTTAAAGATCTGTCGGACGGAGCCGACACGCTTTACGGCGGTATGAATGATTTATCGGGTGGTGCAGATAAGCTGTATGACGGACTTAAGACCTTATATGACGGCACAGTACAGCTTCACACCGGTATGACAAGCATATATGACGGCGCATCGGCTCTTGATAAGGGTCTTGGCGAATTGTCAAGCGGCGCTTCTTCGCTGAACAGCGCAATAGCAGGAGCAGATTCCGCAGGGCTTATCCCTCCCACGATGAACGCTCTTGTAGGCGGTGCGGACAGCCTTGCCTCAGGACTTAAAAGTGCTAAAAGCGGCTCTTTCGAACTTGTATCGGGCGTAAGCAGTGCAAATAGAGGAGCAGAGCAGTTATCGACAGGCGCAAACGATGCGGTAAACGGAGCAAAGGAGCTTGCCGACGGCGCAAAGAACGCAAAGGACGGTGCTAAAGCGCTTGCAGACGGAGCGAAAGACGCAAAGGACGGAGCGGGTGAGCTTGCAGACGGTATACACGAGCTTAAGAGCAATATCGGAAAACTGCTTGATGCGGCTTTCGACCTTGATCTGACCAACCTCACATCGTTCGTGAAAAGAGCGGATAATGTCCGTATCGCAGGTGCGGCAGGCGATGTCGTAATGAATAAGTACGGCGGACTTGCGGCTTGCATAATTCTTATGGCGCTGTTTGCCTATGTAATATCCGTATTCGTTGTTCATCAGATAAACAGGGAGAGCAGTGTAATAGGCGCGCTGTACGCTCTCGGAGTAAGTAAAGGCGCACTTATAAGGCACTACATAATGCTACCCACGATAATAGCGTTTATCGGCGGCATACTCGGCTCGGCGATAGGCTTTTCCCCTATGTCGATACAGTCGCAGCTTGCGGACAGCTACTCGTATTTTTCACTGCCCGATTTTCAGACGGTAATACCGCCTTGCCTTGTGATATATGCCGTTGTCATTCCTCCCGTGATAGCGGCAATAGTGAATGCGCTTGTTATAAACAGACGTCTTTCCGCACCGGCGCTGTCGCTAATGAGAAACGAGCAGAACGTAAGGAATATCAGCCGTATGGAGATAAAGAGCGGCGGCTTTGTAAGAAAGTTCAGAATACGTCAGCTTCTGCGTGAGATGAGAGCGAATATCACGGTTGCGGCTTGTATGTTCGTTTCGATGCTCATTCTTATGCTCGGACTTGACTGCTATTCAATGTGTAATAACGTAACAACAGATATGCTTGCAGGCGCAACATACGAGTATATGTATACGCTTAAATATCCGACCTCAGAAGCTCCTGAGGGCAGTGAAGCGTGTTATGTCAAATCGCTCGAAAAGGAAAAGGACGGCTACACGCTTGACATTACGGTGATAGGCATAGACAGCGATAATCCGTATTATAACGTTGATGTGAAAAAGGGAAAAAGCATTGTCACAGCGTCGTTATCGGTAGCCCAGAGATACGGAGTAGCCGAAGGAGATAAGCTCATACTTACCGATGAAGCGGCAGGCACCGACTATGCTTTCACAGTCGACAGTATAAGCGATTATTCCGCAGGACTTGCTGTATTTATGGATATTGACAGTATGAGAGAGCTTTTCAGACGGGACGATGATTACTACAATATGGTGTTGTCCGACAAAGCGCTTGATATAGACGAGGGCAGAATTTACTCGGTAACGACAAAGTCGGATATTGAACGCTCGTCAAAGGTGTTCGCCGAGCTTATGAGCGGAATGGTTATAACGCTTGTCGGCACATCGGCTGTAATTTTTGTTGTGGTAATGTATCTTATGATGGGTGTGATGATAGACAGAAGCTCGTTCGGCATTTCGCTGCTGAAAACCTTCGGCTACAGCAAAAAAGACGTGAAAAAGCTATACCTTGACGGCAATGCAATCACTATAGCAATATCGGCAATAATCTGCTTACCGCTGTCAAAGCTCGTAATGGACAGAATATATCCTTCGTTTATCCCTAATGTTGCCTGCGGAATAAACCTCAATTTTGCGTGGTATTTATATCCTGCTTTGTTTATCGCCGTTATGCTGATATATCTTCTCACAAGCACGCTTCTTGTAAGAAAGCTGAACAAAATCACACCCGCCGAGGTGCTGAAAAACAGAGAGTAAGAGAATAAAACAGAACATAAAATCGCTCCCGACCACATCAGCCGGGAGCGGCAGCCTGTCGAAAAACATATATAATTTTTGAAAAGGGGTTTGGGGCGTAGCCCCAAGCGGGGTGAGGGCGGCAGCCCCACATTCAGCCCCTTTCCTGGGGAAAGGGGTTTGGGGATAGGGATTAAGAACAAGCACTTTTTTGGAACAACAGACTTTTCTACAAACAAAATCGCTCCCGACCACATCAGCCGGGAGCGATTTTCAGTATTCGATTTATTTATGCCAGTTCATCCGCCAGCTCATCTATCTGTGCCACGCTTGCATCATTCAGCGCACAGGTAATCTTGACCGTCTTGTCAAGGATATTAAGCTCCTTCGACTTTTCAAACATACCTGCCATGACCTTAGCCGCCATAGGCGCCCATGCACCGTTTTCGATAAACGCAACCGTCCTCTTCTGATAGTTCCTCTCGGTAAGACCCTCTATGAACGTCCTCATAAACGGGAACACATCCGCATTATAGGTAGGAGTTGCAAGCACCAGCTTGCCGTAAGCAAATGCGTCCGAGATTGCCTTGGACATATCGCATCTTGCAAGGTCTGTGATAATAACATCAACATTCTTTGCATTCAGCTTGTCATATAAAAGCTCTGCGGCTTTCTTTGTGTTGCCGTAGATTGAAGCGTAAGCTATCATAACGCCGTCCTTTTCGGGAACGTATGACGACCACTTGTTGTAAAGATCGAGATAGTGTGCGAGGTTTTCGCTCAGCACAGGACCGTGTAACGCACAGATTTTCTCTATATCAAGCGTAGCGGCCTTCTTGAGAAGCGCCTGCACCTGCGCACCGTACTTTCCAACAATGCCGATATAATATCTGCGTGCTTCATCATCCCACGCCTGCTCGCTGTCGGGCGTGCCGAACCTGCCGAAACCGTCCGCAGAGAACAGGATCTTGCCCTTTGAGTCATACGTTACCATAACCTCCGGCCAGTGTACCATAGGAGCAAATACAAAAGTCAGAACGTGACTGCCAAGCGTCAGAGTATCGCCCTCTTTTACGGTAAGCGTGTTTGTGATGGTAAGGTCGGGGAAAAATCCCTTTATCATCGTGAATGTCTTTGCGTTGCCGACTACCGTTGTATCGGGATAGAATTTCAGAAACTCCGCAATACTTGCCGAATGGTCAGGCTCCATATGCTGAACCACCAGATAATCCGGCTTCCTGTCGCCAAGCTCCGTTTTGACCTTTTCAAGCCATATTGCCGAAAAGTTTATATCGACAGTATCCATAACCGCCGTCTTTTCGTCAAGAATGACATAAGAGTTGTAGGAAATACCGTCAGGCACTTTGTACTGACCTTCAAACAGGTCGATTGTGGTGTCGTTTACACCGACATATTTTACGTCTTCTGAGATAAACATATTAAAATTCTCCCTTCTTTTGCAAGAAATCTACAGATATTTTAACACATCTGAAATAAAAAATCAATAGGTAAATTCAAATAAATTCACGGTTTACAAAGAAATCAGTATTTGTTATCATTGTTCTTCCGCTTTTCCTCTATATGTCGCACACGTTCTTCAAAATGCTCCTTCAGCATCTCGTTTTTCTCGTTCGCCTTGTCAGATATTGCATCGTACCTGTCAACCACATTGTCGCTTATCTTAACAAAGTTTTCGGTAAGCATTTCCTTCACCGTGTCAATTTTTGAAGCGTCACAGCTGTTATCTGCCGTTATCGGAGCATTTTTATCTGCGCTTTGGTTTTCGTCCGTATGCCGAAGAAGCATAGCAACTCCCAGTACAAGTGTGGTAAGGTAGACGATAACACCCGAACAGGTTATTATTATCAGCTTATCGCTTTCGCTGAGCCACATCGCATATACCGTAAGCGAGCGGATAAGAGTAACTGCGGATACGCCTGCGTCCGCAAGAGAAATGTTTCGTATAGCACTGAGAAGCGGCGAGCGGTGCTTCTGCACTTTTATAAGGTTGATTATCGCACGGGCAAGCTTTATGACCGTGTACACAGCTATACTTGCGATGACAAGCCTTGCATATTGCCGTGCCGTATTGTGTATCATACTGTACAGCTCGATAAGCATAAGTACCACGCTCATAACAATAAACATCATACCCGTAAACCGCATTACATATACTTCCGATACTACCTGTATGCCCTTGTCCAGCTTTTTCTCATACGATACAGCCATATAACGCATCACGGCAAGCAGACCGTAATACACGCCCAGTATCATAAACCATATCGAGCCGTAGAACAGACCGAGAACGCCGTTGTATGCGGCATAGGCGACATTCAGCGTCAGCGAGCCTGCAGTGTACAGCACTATTCTGAAACGCTTGCTTTGCGTGAACAGGCGGATAAATTCTTTCAGCCTGAGTCTGTGTTTTTTCAGTTTATCCGCCTCCCTTGAGAAATTAAGTGCCGTCACAATTTATAACCGTGACGGCATAGCTTGCTATTATATTTTACCTTATCCGCACAGAAAATGCAAATATCATATCATTTTATCATAGCTGTCAAGGAAGTGATGCTTTTCTCCTCCCTTTTTCCATGCAATGACAGTATCAATATTCACGTTTTCAACGCTCTTGAAAATATGCTTTTCAACCTCAGGATTTGTCTGCTTCAGCTTTGCAATAAGCTGTTTTATCTCCACACGCTTTGAACGGTTCTCCTCGTTGTTGCAGGTAGTGCAGGTGTCCGTGAATTTGCAGGCACACTGTATAAAGTGCAGACCGTTGTAGTCCCTCCACGCTTTTATATCGTCCTCACGCACAAGGTACAGCGGACGTATAAGCTCCATTCCCTCAAAGTTCGTGCTGTGGAGCTTCGGCATCATCGTCTGTATCTGAGCGCCGTACAGCATACCCATAAGTATCGTTTCTATCACATCGTCATAGTGATGTCCGAGCGCTATCTTGTTGCAGCCAAGGCTCTTTGCATAGTTATACAGGTGACCTCTCCTCATCCTCGCACAAAGATAACATGGAGATTTTTCAATGTTATAAACAGAATCGAAAATGTCCGACTCGAATATCTCTATCGGTATTTTCAGCTTGCGTGCGTTCTCCTCGATAACATTCCTGTTTGCCGTGCTGTAGCCTGGGTCCATTACGATAAATTTCACCTCGAACGGAAAATCACTGTGGCGGTGAAGCTCCTGGAACAGCTTAGCCATAAGCATAGAGTCCTTACCGCCCGAAATACATACGGCGATACGGTCGTTTTCCTTTACAAGCTCATACTGCTTTACAGCCTTTGTGAATGCCGCCCATATCTTTTTGCGGAACTTTTTTTGCAGGCTCTGCTCGACACGCTTCGAAACCTCGTCAGCCTGCTCCTTCTGCATTACAGCAAGAAGCCAGGCGGCATATCCGCCCGAAAGCGAATAAGCGTCATAGCCCATTTCCGATAATTGTTCTGCGGTATCTACGCTGAATTTTCCTCTTGCACAGCAGATAATCAGCTTCTGAGTTTTGTCCTCAGGCGGTGCGGCTAATAGCTCGTCTGCCGAAACCGATACAGCGCCCTCCATAACGCCGTACAGCTTTTCCTGCTCACTGCGTGTGTCATATAAAATATAGCTGTCTGGGGAGAGCCTTTCAAGCTCGCTTACGGTTATTTCCAAAGTTATTTTCCTTTCCTTATGCCATTGTCAGCACATGGCTGAATAAGTACAGCAGACCCATATATGACAGCGTGCCTGCCGCCATGCTTACGAAAGTGTTATGCCACAGCTTGTAGCTTCCGCCCGTTATAGCAACGGCAAGAAGTCTTGGAATTCCTACGCCGAACATATTGTCGCCGATGTCCTTCAGACAGTAGATTATAAGTATCGACATTATCATAGCCGGGAGCGACTTTTCTATGCGTTCGAGCCACTTTGGCATTTTCCTGTTGCCGTGAAAGATTACAAAAGGAAGCGCACGCAGTGAGAATGTGATAACAGCACTGATGACTATCGCTATCACCATCTGTAAAGGTGTCATAGGAGTTGGTGTCATATCTTCCGCTCCTCCTTTTCATCGGTGATAATATCTTCCGGAGAAGTAACTATCTCTGTTTTTTCATCTGCCGTTTTTACCTCATCGTTATCCTTTCCGCCCTTTTTCTTGCCGAAGTTTGTATTTGTTATCAGCAGTAAAAGCGCTGTGGATAAGAGCAGAGCAGGGAGCATAAAGCTGTTCTGACCGAAGATCAGCAGGCACAGTACGCCTACTCCAAGACCGATAAGCGCAGGGGAGTGCCTGTCGGCGTGTTCCCACTTGTCGATAAAGATAATGACGAACAGCGCCGTCATACAGAAGTCAACGCCCTCAAGCTGAAACGGGAGCAACTGTCCGATAACGCTTCCCAGTACCGAAAAGAAAGTCCAGTAGAAATGGCTGAAAAGCGCAACGCCGAACATGGTGCTGTGCTTGTCGTCCTCGGGCATATAGTCGAGCGTAGTGTTTACCGCATACGTTTCATCCGTCATCGAATGTATCATATACAGCTTACGCTTTCCCATAGCGTTGAAATCCTTCAGAAATGTAAGGCTGTAGAAGCTCTGCCTGCTGTTTACAAGCAGAACAGTGAGCGCCACCGTAAGTAGTGACGCTCCGCTGCTGAAAAATGTTATAAGTAAGAACTGGCAGGTTCCGGAGTAGAGGAACAGACAGGAGAACAGCGAGTAGTACCACTGATACCCTGCCTCCGCCATCATCATTCCGTATGCCATACCTAAAAACAGATAACTGCACAGTACAGGCAGGCTCTTGATGAAAGAGTGCCTGATAAGTTGCTTTTTAGTCATTTGGTTTATGAAGCCGCCCTTCCGTAAATACTGAGTATCTTGTCCTCGACCGCACGGGCAAGCGCATTGTGTCCGTTCTCGTCAAGATGTTCGCAGTCTATACTGCTTGGTTTTGCGTGGTCGGAGGCGGCAAGTATATCTGTACCGTGCTTTCTTGCGACCTTTGCAAAGGTGTATTTCAGATTTCGTGAAACTGCGGGCGAGCCTGCGTCAAACTGCGGATCGTATCCTTCCTGCCATACGTCATTCCCAAGCTCTATAGGTGAAATGAGCAGAACACGGCAATTACCGGCATACGCTCTTACCTGCTCAATAAGACGCTCCGCACCGTGTGCAATCGTTTCTGCGTCAGCGTTATAAACCGGCTTGCAGTCGTTCGTTCCGAGCATTATAATGACCATATCCAGCGGAGCGTGGCTTTCAAGGAATACGGGGAGCAGCTTGTCGCCTGCTCTGCCAATTCTGTCGGGGTCCTCAAAAACCGTTGTTCTTCCGCAAAGCCCTTCTTCTATTATCTCATAGCCGCTTTGCTCAAGGTCGTTTCTTATAATGCTTGTCCAGCGTACACCGTCGGCAAATCTCTTGTCAGTGCCGGGGATAAGCCCCCATGTATTCGAGTCGCCGAAGCAAAGTATCCTTTTCATTGTTCTCACCTGCACTTAAAGTTTTTATGAGGAGCTTTTCGGCTCCTCATAAACTGTATTTATATATCTTTCTCAGCTTTTCTTTACTTCGCCGCCCTCTACAACGAGTGTTTCCTTGTAGTCTGCACCGTATGTGTCTGTAAGAGTAGCGTCATAGTCTGCGTGGAAGAAGTTTTCCTTGCCGAGTGTCTTGATTTCATCGTTTATCCAGTTAAGGAGCGTTTCGTTGCCCTTTGAAACTGCGGGAGCGATAGTATCCTGGCTGCCGAGTGAGTCAATGCCTACAGTATAGCCCTTGTTCTGCTTTGCAAATGCGATAACCTCAGTGTTGTCGTTAGCCCACGCAACGCCGTTGCCGTTTTCGATAGCACTCTTTGCCGTAGCATAAGAATCATACTTCTGGAGCTTGATGTCGGGGTAGTTCTTTGTGAGATAAAGCTCAGCCGTTGTACCCGAGATAACGATCATCCTGTCCTCAGCCTTCCAGTTGTCAAGCGATGTGATAACATTGCTGTCGGGTGAAACAACGCCGAGTGCAACGTTCATGTAAGGAAGTGCAAAGTCAACCTTTTCCGCTCTTTCTTCTGTTACAGTGAAGTTTGCAAGGATAATATCAACCTTGCCTGTTTCAAGGTATTCAACACGGTTAGCGGCCTCTGTCGAAACATAGTTTATCTCAACGCCTAAATCCTTGCCGAGTCTGTTTGCAAAATAAATGTCATAGCCCTGATATTCGCCGTTCTCGTCTACATAGCCGAAGGGGTTCTTGTCTGAGAATACACCGATGTTTATCTTACCGCTTGCCTTTATCTCGTCAAGTGTGCGGTAAACCTTCGAGCCTGTGTTGCCGTCACTGCCGCCGCTTGTTGCGTTTGTGCTGCACGCCGTAAATGAAGCTACTGCCGCAGCTGCCGTAAGACCGAGTGCTATCAGCTTCTTGAAGTTTAACTTTTTCATTGTGATTATCTCCTTTAAATATCTCTCTTTATTCTGCGAGTTCTTTCTTTGCTCTTACCGAGTCGAACTCAAATGTGTTAAGGAATTGTTTTGCCCTTTCTGTCTTAGGATTATCAAAGAACTCATCGGGCGTTGCTTCTTCCACGATTTTTCCGTTGTCGAGGAAGATTATTCTGTCTGCTATCGCTCTTGCAAACTGCATTTCGTGTGTTACTATCAGCATTGTGCGACCCTGCTTTGCAAGATCGAGCATAACGTCAAGCACCTCACGGACCATTTCGGGATCGAGTGCCGCAGTTACCTCGTCAAAGAGCAGTATTTCGGGGTGCATACAAAGCGCACGGACGATAGCCACACGCTGCTTCTGACCGCCGGAAAGCTCTCTGGGGTAGCTTTTAGCCTTTTCTTTAAGTCCTACTCTTTCGAGAAGTGACATTGCTTCCTGCTTTACATCTTCTTTATCCCTTTTCTGTACCTTGCACGGCGCAAGAAGAATATTGTCAAGCACCGTCAGGTGAGGGAACAGGTCATAGCTCTGAAACACCATTCCTATACGCTGCCTTAAAAGAGGAAGTGTCTTGCTGTTTCTTTCGATTACATCGCCGTCAAGCGTTATACTGCCTTCCTGTATCGGCTCAAGTGCGTTTATACAGCGCAGGAGAGTTGACTTTCCGCAGCCGCTCGGCCCTACTATTACTATGACCTCGCTCTTTTTTACGGAAAAGCTGATACCGTCAAGTATCGTTGTGTCATCAAAACGCTTTACAACGTTGTTTATTGTTAATAATGCATCTGCCATACGCTTTAGCTCCATTTCTTTTCAAGGTATTTCGCAAGCATACTTATCGGCCAGCAGGCGATGAAGTATAGCAGGAATACCGTCAGATACACTCCGAATGCACCATTCGGACTTGTCATTCTGTTAGCTTCTATTATCTGCTGTGCGACCTTCAGAACCTCTACAACGCCTATCATAAGGATAAGGCTTGTCGTCTTTATCATTCTTGTTATCAGATTTATCGAAAGCGGTATGAGCCGTCTTATCGTCTGCGGTATGATAACATAAAGATAAGTCTGTGCATTCGTTAGTCCGAGAGCCTCACTGCTTTCATACTGATGCTTCGGTATTGAGATAAGTGCGCCTCTTACAAGGTCGCCCATTTCGGCAGTGCCCCATAATACGAATACTATTATAGAGGCCGCTTCGCCCGAAAGATCCCAGCCGAAAGCCCTTGTCGTTCCGAAGAACATTATGAAAAGAAGCACGAGCTGCGGCATTATTCTTATAAATTCAAGATACACACGAAGAACGGCTTTCAATATCCTGTTCTTCTTTGTCATAAGTACGCCCATTCCGATACCGAGCGGTATGCTTATCGCAACGGATACAAGGCTTATCCAGAGCGCCGTCCACAGCCCTCCGAGAAGTCTTATGAAGTTCGTACCCTTGAACAGAACGTCTATTCCGAGATTAACCGCCAAATCCTGCACGGCGCACCCTCCTTTCAACTATCGTTCCGACGATTGAGATCGGAAGAAGTATTATGAGATAGAAGCCGACCAGCAGGCACAGAGCCTCGGTGGTATCGTTGTACATTCCCATAAGATCCTTTGCCATAAACATAAGGTCAAGCAGGCTTATCGCACTGAACACGCTCGTTTCCTTCATAAGAAATATCACGTTTGCGACAAATGCCGGGATACTTACCGACATTGCCTGCGGAAGTATCACATAACGCATTGCCTGCATTTTGTTCATTCCGAGAGAATAGGCACTTTCTGTCTGTATCTTGTCTACCGATTCAAGTCCGCTCCTGAAAGCCTCCGCCATATAGCTTCCTCCGAGGAAGGCAAGTCCTGCGATACCGCAGGTTTCGGCGTCGGTCGGTATGCCGACTTTAGGCAGTCCGTAATAGATGAAAAAAAGCTGTACTAAAAGCGGTGTATTGCGGCTGATTTCAATGTAGACGGAAACTATACGGCGGATAACCGGTACCTTGTAGTACTGAACCACTGCACATACAAGCCCTATGATGATCGAGAATATTATACCAAGAACACCGAGCTTTACAGTCAGCAGTGCGGCTTCCCCGAACAGCGGCAGGTACTCAGCGATAGCGTTAAGATCCATACCGTCACATCCTTTCGATTTACTGTGCCACAGGCAAAATAAAAGCCGGGCAATTATGCTCCCGGACAAATGACAGTCGCCGCAGTGCTTTTACGGCTGTATGACAACAATGCCGCTGCACCCAAATGCCATTTTACTTGTCCGGGAGCTGATACAGCAACACATTATTCTGTTGTGCGTTGATGAAATAGTAGCGTACATCGTATTTCCTCCGTTTGTTTCAAAACTTATAATTCTCATCGGTTTTGTTCCGATGATGCTATTATACTACCCAAAACCTACTTTGTCAATAGGTTAAGAGTATTTTATTGAAAATTTTTTTGGAGGTATAATCCAATGTATGCGGTTTTCGGGATAATGGTGCGGGATTAACGGGGCTACCGCCCCAAGTCCAAGCAAGGATGCTTGCAGTCAGCCACACAAAGCCGTTATGCAAGGATGCATAAAGACAGCCACACAAAGCCGTTGCACGATGCAACGGCACAAATGGCTGTCGATGCACAGACGCAACGACACTAACGGTTGACGACCTGCATGGAGGCTTCGCCCCTCAACCCCGTTTGGGATTGTTGTGCGGGATTAACGGGGCTGCCGCCCCTCGTCCCTATTGGGTGCTTTGCCACTCATCCCCGATTGTTTTCAACAGTGTGCGTAACATACAAAATTAATTATAGTATAATACGGGGAAAAATGCAAGTAAAATTTTCGGGTGAAAATCACGGTTTTTTGTGGCAGAATGTAAAGTTTAAGAGGCTTATATTTGAAGATAAAACAATTTTATAGCGAAGTGCAAATTTTCAATCCCTAACCCCAAACCCCTTCCCATCGGTGAAGGGCTGTGTATGCTTTGTTGGCTCTGCATCGTGCAGAGCCTTTGGGCATACACGCCCGGCATCCATGCCGGGGCTGAGTGTGGGGCTGCCGCCCTCACCCCGCTTGGGGCTATGCCCCAAACCCCTTTTAAGCATGATGCAACTTTTTAACGGTTTGTCTGAAGATAAGATATTGCTTTACATCCGGGCGAAAAAATGCTAAAATAAGTATAACCCTATTACGAATACGAAAGGAATTACGGTTATGAAAGAAATATCGGTAGAAGAACTGAAAATAAATCCCTCCACGCTTATCGGCAAGGAGTGGGCATTGCTCACGGCAGGAAACAAGGATGGCTATAATACAATGACAGTAAGCTGGGGACAGATGGGCGAGCTGTGGAACAAGCCCACAACGGTAGTCTATATCCGCCCTCAGAGATACACAAAGGAATTTGTTGACAAGAGCGATTATTACACATTGTCATTCCTCCCCGACGGTCACAGGGAATCGCTGAGTTATCTCGGATCGCATTCGGGCAGAGATGAGGATAAGCTTGCAAAGACCGACCTTACAGGCACTGCAACGGACGATTACGCTTATATAGAGCAGGCAAAGCTTGTGCTTGTCTGCAAGAAGCTGTACAGACAGCCTATGACCCCCGATTCTTTTATAGACAAGTCGCTTATCGAAAAGTGCTATGCCGCAGGCGATTTTCACGAGATGTATGTCGGCGAGATAGTTAAAGTGCTTGTGAGCGAATAACCGGTGAAAAGTTCGGATAACAGCATAAAAGAAAGCTACCGTAAAGTTAATTGCGGTAGCTTTTATAATGCTGTTTTAAATTTTAAGTATCTCTTTTTTCTTTTTATCAAACTCTTCCTGAGTTATCAATCCACTGTCTAATAATTCTTTCATCTGTTTTACAGCTTCAGCTTGTTCTTGTACCGACATTTCTTTGGGTTCCGGCTTTGATGTATGCTTTGAGAAAAAACCGGAAATGCCACTGCTGATATTATTGCCGATATCTTTAATACCGTTTGACACTTTATCTTTTACGGATTCTTCATTTCTTTCCGGCAAATCTCCGCTTTCTGATATGCTTTCGATTTCAATTATATCCTCGTTGTATTCTTCTTCCGAGTAATGAAAAGTTGCTTTATCCAGTGCAGAATTAAGTCGTTGAGCCATAGGCATCATTGATGCAAAATTCAGCGTTCCCGATATAACACCGCCTATTAAAGGAATAGCTTTCGATACGCCTTTTGCTACCGTGCTTTTGGTTACCTTGACACCGACAGCTTTTCCTATCTGTTTAATTATAGGATACCAGAATGTTTTCGTCAGAGCTTTTTGCGGTATTTTTTTCAGTGCGGTTTTAGCTATTTGTGTTGACAGTACACGAACACCGGTCACAGCTCCTGAAGCACCGAACATTACACCGCAGTACATTATCAGATTAGTCTTGACTTTTGAATCATCAAGTTCATTGCCGTTCCACAGATCTTCCGCTCCGTACAGGTATGACAATTCCTGTGCAAGCCGAAGTGACATTCCGAAAAATTGCAATATATCAGCCGGGATCGTTGCAGCCATTGCAAAACCGCCGGGAATTCCTGCAGCAAATGATGCGACAGAAGATTGACTTGTTCGTGTAAAAATCAGTTTGTCAGCTTTCTTTGAAATGTCTTCTTCTGAAACTCCGCAGGCTATAGGACCTTTTTCAATGATTTCATCAATACTTAAGGTACTGTTTGCAAATTCGGCGGCTAAAAAAGTACTTCTGTCGACTTTTGCACCCGGAATTTTAATAGCTGTTGAAATCAGTTCAGGTAAAGAAAAACTGTTTGATTCAGTGATAAGTGATTCCATTTCTTGATCCTCCGATTTTAATTAATATCCATAAAATATTATACCTCTTTACTTATAAAAGTCAACTGCAATTTTTGCACAGAACATAATAAATATCCTCCGAAGAATAACCTTCGGAGGATATATTTTTTACACTTCCCAGCTGCCAAGATACTTTTCCTGTTCCCTAGTCAGCTTATCAATGGTAATGCCCCAGTATCTGAGCTTTCTCTCGGCAACCTCCTTGTCAACCTCGGCAGGAACGTTTACCGTCATCTTTTCGCCGGCTTTCAGCTTGTCCTTGTTCTTGACAAGATATGCGGCTGACAGAGCCTGTATAGCAAAGCTCATATCCATTATTTCTGCCGGGTGACCGTCGCCTGCGGCAAGGTTTACAAGTCTGCCCTCTGCGATAACATTTATCCTGTTGCCGTTTGCCAGCTTGTAGTACTGAATGTTGTTTCTTGCAACGCCCGTTTCAACAGCCATTTCCTTCAGCTTCGCAACGTTTACCTCAACATCAAAGTGACCTGCGTTTGAAAGAATAGCTCCGTCCTTCATATTAAGGAATGCCTTTTCTCCGATAACATCGTTACAGCCTGTTACCGTTACGAAGAAGTCGCCTATCTTAGCCGCCTCGACCATCGGCATAACCTTAAATCCATCCATAACTGCTTCCATCGCCTTTATCGGATTTATCTCGGTTACTATTACCGATGCGCCAAGTCCCTTAGCCCTCATAGCAACGCCCTTGCCGCACCAGCCGTAGCCTGCTACTACAACGTTCTTTCCCGCAACAATCAGATTCGTTGTGCGGTTTATGCCGTCCCAAACTGACTGACCCGTGCCGTAGCGGTTATCGAACAGATGCTTGCAGTCTGCGTCATTCACAAGCATCATCGGGAACTTGAGCTGTTTAGCCTTATCCATAGCTACAAGGCGGATAATTCCCGTTGTGGTTTCTTCACAGCCGCCGATAACGTTCGGGATAAGGTCGGGATATTCGTTGTGGATAAGGTTTACAAGGTCGCCGCCGTCATCAATGATGACATTGGGAGAAATCTTGATAACCTCCGCCGTATGTGCGTGATATTCCTCCGCAGTAGCACCGTGCCACGCAAATACGTTAAGTCCGCTGTGTACAAGCGCCGCCGCAACATCGTCCTGCGTTGACAGGGGGTTACTGCCCGTGATATACATCTCTGCGCCGCCTGCCGCCATTACACGGCAAAGGTAAGCCGTTTTAGCTTCAAGGTGTACCGAAAGCGCAACTTTCAGCCCTGCAAACGGCTTTGATACCGCAAATTCTTCTTCAATTCCACGCAGTAACGGCATATTCGCCTTTACCCAGTTTATCTTTGTTTCGCCGCTTTCCCACAGGCTCTCATCTCTAATAATGCTCATTTCGTTTTCCTTTCCGTTAACCGTCTATTCTTTTCATCGCTTTATTGCATTCAAAGTAAATGCGTTCCTCGTCCATTCCCTTTATCTCACGGTTTTCCATTAAGAACTCACCGTCAACCATAACGCTTTCGACCTCATATCCGCTCGCACTGTAGCACATAGCCGCAACAGGATCGTTCACAGGCTGGAGCGAGGGATATTTCATATCCATTACGGTAAGGTCAGCCGCATAGCCTTCTTTAAGTATTCCCGTGTTGTCAAAGCCTAAAGCCTTTGCGCCCGTTTCGGTAGCCATTTTAAGCGCCTGACGTGCCGAAACCGCTGTAGCACTGCGGCAGTTGCCCTTGTGCGCAAGGCAGATAAAGTTCATATCGCTGAACATATTCAGCGTATTGTTGCTTCCTGCGCTGTCAGTGCCGATACACAGCTTTACGCCCTTGTCGAGCATATCGGGTATTCTTGCAAAGCCGTTTCCGAGCTTTGCATTGCTGATAGGATTGGTAGCGGCATATACGCCTCTTTCAGCGAGAATATCAATATCCTCGTCGGATAGCTGTACGCAGTGAGCGGCAACCGTATGGAACTTGAACATTCCCATATCATCAAGATACTTGACAGGCGAACAGCCGTTCTGTGCTATGCTGTCCTCAATTTCCTTTACCGATTCGGAAAGGTGAATGTTTATGCCGAGGCCGTATTCTGCGGCTTTCTCCATTACAAGCTCAAGATAGCCCCTGTCGGTAGTATAGATAGCGTGAGGGCCCATCATGAATTTTAGACGCTTGTTGTCGCCGTAGGTACGCATATCGTACAGCGTATCCTCAATTCTTGTCTTTCCGCCCTCGTCATCTCTGCCGATTCCTACAAGACCTCTTGATATTGTCGCTTTCAGACCGCTTTCGCTTATCGCTCTTGTAATGCAGTCACGGGCGATATTCATATCGAGAAAAGCCGTTGTACCCGTCTTTATCATCTCAAGGCAGGCAAGCTGTGTGCCGTAGTACATATCCTCGGCGGTCAGCTTGTCCTCCATCGGCATTATCCTGTCGAACAGCCAGGTGTGGAACATAAGGTCGTCCGCACTGTTCCTGAACAGCGACATATAGCTGTGCGTGTGGCTGTTTACAAGCCCTGCTGTAATGAGCTTGTCCCTGCCGTCAATCGTCCTGTCCGGAACAAAGCCGTTTTTTACTGCATCGTCACCGATATAGGAGATAACACTGTCGCTTACCGCAATATCGCATACCTTTGCGGAAAATCCGCTTTCTTCGTCCGGAAGAATTGCGGTTATCCCTTTAAATAATGTATTCATATAAAGTCCTTTCGTCCGTTTTTTTATGGATAATTAATTATAGCATTTATGAAGGAGGATTGCAACCGGGGCAGGGTTGCTTTACAGCGGAATTTATGTTAAAATACTACAAAAGGCGAGGTGATACCATGAACAAAGAATACACGATCCGTGATCTGTACGAGATTTACTGTGAAGCGATGCCCCGCTATCCGCTGGCATATGAGCGTTTCAGGGATATTCTGCACAAAGATAACTCACAGATATTCACTGCGGAAAGCAGCAAAACGATTATCGGTTTTGTCGTAGTGAACGGTAATTCCGTAGTTATCCTGTGCGTGAAAAAAGAGTACAGACACAGCGGTTACGGAAAACATCTGCTTATAATGGCAGAGGGATTTATTTCCGCAAATTACGATGAAGTTATTCTCGGCGGGAGCGGCTTGTTACAGGGTGTGCCGTGTGACAATGACGAAGAGAGCAGTGTTCCGTTCTTTGAAAAAAGAGGCTACAGTGCAGACTTTATATCGGTCAATATGGGGCTTGAGCTTAATGATAAAGCTGTTGAAAAGCTGAAAGAAATTCCCCGCCCGAACGGAGTTACATACCGCTTTGCAGATGATAACGACAGAGAAAAGCTCTTAGCCGCCGTAAAAGATGCTCAGGCAGAATGGTTACCGGTATTCGAGGAGAATAGTGACGCTCCCGTCCTGCTTGCCGTCTGCGGTGACGAGATTGCAGGCTTTGAGATGGTCGAGGAGTACGGCGGAATGTTCTTTTCCGACAATGAAAAGCACAGTATGATAGGCTGTGTCGGCGTTACTCATAAATACCGCAGACGAGGAATAGGGCTTGCTATGACAGCCGAGGGCAGTCTGTCGCTTTATGAAAAGAACTGCAAGGATATTCAGCTTTTATATGTCGAGCGTGTAGCGTGGTACAATAAGCTCGGTTATGAGGTAACAAGCAGACAGTGGATGGGCAGAAAGAAAATACAGGATATTATGTTCTGAAATAGGAACAGCCCTGCTATAACGGCAGGGCCGACAGACTGTCGATAAACCTCTTGATTATATAAAAATGGGGTCGCAGGGGTGTAGCCCCCGTACATGTCGTCAGCCATTTGTGCCACCGCATCGTGCAGTGGCTTTGTGTGGCTGACTGCAAGCATCCTTGCTTGGTCTGGGGCGGTAGCCCCAGTAATATAGCCCCTTTCCCGGGGAAAGGGGTTTGGGGATAGGGATTGAGAACAAGCACTTTTTTTGAAAAAACATACTTTTTCTACAAGCTGACAGCCCTGCTATAACGGCAGGGCTGAAATTCTATTCGTTTTCGGTTAATCTGCTCAGAAAATCCGCAGGCGAATAAACAGGAATCCCGACGGCTGTGTAATCCTTGAGATTTCTTGTTATGATGCAATCCGCACCTATTCTTTTTGCAGTTTCAATCATTACTGCGTCTTCATAATCCTTTGTTTGAGCGCCGAGCGCAATCTGGCAGTCTACCGCAAATGTATCGGCAATATCAAAAAGTACGAACAGTTTATGGATGCATTCTTTGGTAAGAGCGTCATTGTGCAGACTTCTGCGAAGAATATAGAATATATCTGTAATTGACTTGGCGGTAAGAATACCGTCAAACTGCCTGTTTGAAACGGCTAAGAACAGCTTTTGAGCGTCTGCCGAAAAAGGCTCACGGCTTTGAAGAGCGTCAATGATAACACAGGTGTCTATTACGGCGGTCATATATTATCCAGCCTTTCGTCACGGGCTTCTTCGACGGTGACATCAGCGGGAATTACGCCAAACAGCGATTTCGCCATTTCAACTCTGTCGGCATTCGGATTGGTGAGCTTTGCAATTACCTTTCCGTTTTTGGTGATAAACACATCTTCCGTTTCGGCAAGCATAAGGTATTTGCCTAAATTCATCTTAAGTTCGGTTGCTGTAACTGACATAAAAATGCACCTCCTGCTTTTAGTAGCCTGTATTTAGTAGTATCCGTTTTTCTATTTACATTATACATCAATCGTTCGATTTTGTCAATGATTTTGTGTGATTTAAGCAGGTTTACTTTGAAAATGTGGTTGAAAAAAGTGGAAATGCGTGGTATAATGAGTTGGATAGGGCGGGTTAACTGCCCGGCAAATCGTATTTGTGGGGGAATATAATATAATGAAAATAATAGCTATTGGAGCTGTGACAGCAGGCGGAAAAACAACAGTCGTAAATGCGGTTAAAGATAGGCTTCCGAGAACATCGTCACTTCACTTTGATAACTACTCATTTGAAGGAGAAGTAGAAGATTTTTCAAAATGGGTGTCAGAAGGAGCAGATGTTCATGTATGGGACTTATCGCCGTTAAAAACTGATATTGATAAAATAGTCCGCAGTGGTGAATATGACTGTTTACTGTTGGACTATCCGTTTGCATACCAGCATCAGATGATAAAACCTTATTTGGATTGTTGCATATTTATTGATACACCGTTAGATATAGCAATGGCTCGAAGAATTCTTAGAGATATGAGAGAGGCTACGTCAGATGAAATTTGCAATGAAATGGATACATATTTGAAATATGCAAGAATAGCCTATATTCAGATGGTGAAAAATCATTTGGCAACTTGCGATTATGTGATTGATGGTGCTAAAGAACTTGAAAGCATTATCAATGAAACTGTTGAAATAATTTCAAGAATCTAAACTTCCGATAAGTCGAGCAGTATAACACACAAGGAGCAACCGTCACTGTTGTTCCTTTTTATATTTCCGAGCTGCAAGGCTCTTTTTTATGCGGTCTGCGATGTTAGTCCAATGGTAGTTGTATTGGAAAACTATTGACCGAAATGCGAATGTGTGGTATATTGGATTTGCGAGGGTGGTTAATCCGGCGGATAAATCTGTATTTGGAGGGAGCAAAGTGTCAATATTTACAAAGATAGCAGAAAAATATGATTGGAAGATAATCGGTGAACCGGTGTGCTTGAGCGGTGGCTTTATGCACAAGATGTATAAGATTAGTACACAGCAAGGAACTTTCGCTCTGAAGTTGCTAAATCCGTTTGTTATGCAAAGAGAAACCGCTATGGATAATTATGCAAAAGCTGAACGGATAGAACTATTATTGGAGCAGCAAGGTGTTCCGGTTCTTCCTGCATTGTCTTTGTGTGGAAGAAAAATGCAGGAGATAGATGGTGAATATTTCTATATATTTGACTATTTTCCCGGGAAAGTTTTAAAAAGCAACGAGATAACGGCAAATCACTGCAAAGAAATGGGGAAGGTGCTTGCCGAAATCCATAGTATAGACAAAAAGTATGAAAATGAAGCTTTTTATGAAATGTCTATTGATTGGAATTTCTATCTTGCAGAAATGAAACACACCGATACGAAGTTATATGCAATGCTGAAAGACGCTTTATCTGTGATTCAAGCAGTCAAAATAAAGGTAATCAGGCACGAAAGAAACTACCCCATATCGTGTCAATCTGTCATAACGATATGGACTGCAAAAATGTTCTCTGGAATGGGAATGATTATCGCATTATTGATTTAGAATGTTTATCTTATAACAATCCGTTTAAGGAATTGTTTGAATTGGCATTGTGTTGGTCGGGGTATGAAGATTGTAAAATTGATTTTCAATTATTTCAAGCTTTTTTGCAAGGATATAAAAATGCCGGTGGGGAAATGCCCATAGATTGGGAAACATTGTATGACTGCAATAACGGTAGATTGGAGTGGTTAGAATATAATATTAAGCGTGTTTTAGGTATTGACTGCGGGAATGATGAAAAAGAAATTGGAATAGAACAGGTTAAAGAAACAATTCAGCATATCATTTATTACGCAAAGATGAAGAATCCGATACTTGAGCATTGTATTATGTAAATTCCTATTTAGCAAGCCATTTAACACAAAAAAGGAGCACCGTCATGGTTGCCCCTTTTTCATATTTCTGAGCCGCAAGGCTTTTTTTATGCGGCTTTGCTACGCAATGGCTGAGAACGTTCTAACATTATTTTAATCCGCCGTTTCGCCTTGACGGCGGATTAAAATAATGTTATAATCTATTATGGTATGCTGTCTTTTATGGTATACTGTCTTTGAAACAGGACTTTGGATAAGAAACGGAGAAACAGCTTGACTAAAGAGATAAACAAGGAAGAACTGCTTGTTCAGCAGGAATATATAGAAAAAGTAAAAGCGATAAACGCAAAGCGTGAGCAGATGCCGCTGGCACACGTCCACAGCTTCGGCTGTCAGCAGAACGTGAGCGACGGAGAAAAAATAAAGGGTATGCTTGCACAGATGGGTTACGGCTTCACGCCCGAAACCGCATTTGCGGATCTTATCCTTTTCAATACCTGCGCCGTAAGAGAAAACGCAGAGGACAGAGTTTTCGGCAATATAGGCGCACTCAAAAAGCTGAAAGAGAAAAACAGAAATCTCATAATTGCGGTCGGCGGCTGTATGGTACAGCAGGAGCATATAGCACAGAGAATGAGAAAATCGTTCCCGCAGGTCGATATTATTTTCGGCACTCACGTTATGCATACCTTACCGCAGATGATATACGAAAAGCTCAGCGAGAACCGCAGAACGCTGTCTATCCCCGAAAGTGACGGTGTTATTGCCGAGGGACTTCCCGTAATAAGAGAAAGCAAGGTAAAGGCAAGCGTGCCGATAATGTATGGCTGCAACAACTTTTGTACCTATTGTATAGTTCCCTTTGTAAGAGGCAGAGAGCGTTCACGCAGACCCGAAGAGGTCATAGCCGAAGTAAAAGGGCTTATAAATGACGGATATAAGGAAATACTACTGCTCGGACAGAACGTGAATTCTTACGGCAAGGAGTATGATTTCGGCTTTGCAAAGCTGCTTTCCGAGCTTGATAAGATACCCGGAAAATATAAGCTCAGCTTTATGACATCTCACCCTAAGGATTGCACGCACGAGCTTATAGATACGATAGCTGACAGCAGGCATATATCATATCATCTGCACCTGCCCGTACAGTGCGGAAGCGACAGAATTTTAAAGGAAATGAACCGCCACTATGACACGGCGCATTATCTTGAACTTATCGAATATGCAAAAAAACGTATACCGAAGGTAGCACTCACTACAGATATTATAGTAGGCTTCCCCGGCGAAACTTATGAGGATTTTCTCGGCACTGTGGAGCTTATGAAGAAGGTACGCTATGATTCCGCATACACCTTTATTTACAGCAAGCGTGAGGGAACAAAGGCGGCGGCTATGCCCGACCCAATAAGCGATGAGGACAAGGGAAAGTGGTTCAGACAGCTTCTTGATGTACAGAATTCTATCGGTGAAAAGGCTTACGAACGTTTTATCGGAGATGAGGTCGAGGTTCTGTGCGAGGGCATCGGCAGAACGGCTGACGGACTTATGACAGGCCATTCCCGCCACGGTGTTATTGTTGATTTCAACGGCACAAGGGATATGATAGGAAAGTACGTCACGGTAAGAATACAAAAGGCTCTGCCCTGGGCAGTCACAGGCGAGCTTGTAAGCGTGAATGACTGAATTTTCACAATCGGTCGGGAATTCCCGTCAGATATATATTTTTAACAGCCGCAAAAGCGGAAAGAAAGGAAAAATAAAATGGACGCAATAAAAGCAGCAAGAGAGCTCGGCAAGGCTATACAGGCAGACGAGCGTTATGTACGTTATAACGAGGCAATGAAGGCAAATGACGCCGATATGGAGCTTCAGGAGCTTATAGGTGAATTCAACCTTGCACGTCAGAACGTAGCACTTGAAATGAGCAAGTCAAAGGAAGAGCAGAACAAGGAAAAGCTCGACACACAGAACAAGGAGATGCAGAGATTATACACTCTCGTTATGCAGAACGAGCATATGGCTGATTTCACAATGGCAAAGGCTGATATGGATAAGCTGTTACACGAGATCAACGGCATTATCGCACTGTGCTGTGACGGTGAAGATCCCGATACCTGCGAGGTACAGGCAGGCGGATGCTCAGGCTCATGCTCGACCTGCGGAGGATGCCACTGATTGCCTTAACTGAATGGCATTGATAGTATGGCATTGTAAGATTAAACAATAAAACCGAAAGGAATGAAACTCTTGAAAGCAGGAAACAGCGGAGAAAAGCTCACGCCTATGATGCAGCAGTATGTTGAAATCAAGGCAAATTACAAGGATTATATATTATTCTATCGTCTGGGCGATTTCTATGAAATGTTCAACGAGGACGCAATGGTAGCGTCAAAGGAGCTTGAGCTGACGCTGACATCAAGAGCGGGTACGCCCATGTGCGGCGTACCGCATCATTCTGCGGAGGGCTACATAAAAAAGCTGATAGATAAAGGCTTCAAGGTAGCTATCTGCGAGCAGACTACCGACCCTGCGTTATCAAAGGGACTTGTAGAGCGTGATATAGTAAGGCTTGTAAGCGCAGGCACGGTCATAGAAGCGTCAATGCTTGAGGACGGCTCGAATAACTATATTTCCTGTATCTATGTCGGAGAAAACGGCACAGGTATGGTGTTTGCCGATATTTCAACGGGCGAGGTGCACGCAGTTGAAAAGGCAAATTCAAAAAAGACCGACGAGGATATAATAGCACAGTTCTCGCAGTATACCCCCGTTGAGCTACTATTCAATGCGGAGTTTCTGAATCGGAAACAGGCATATACTTTTATAAGGAACCGTTACGGAAAATGCTCTGCGGAACAGCTTTCCGATGAGGATTTTTCCATAGATGACGTATCCGAGATAACCGCACAGTTCGGCGGCACGGCAGATGAAATAGGCCTTGCCGGAAAGGACAACGCATTAAGGGCTTTATGCGCTTTGCTGCGCTATTTGTATAAGGCACAAAGAAGCGGAGCAAAACGTTTTGTAAAGCTGAACGTACACAGCAGCGGCGAATTTATGCAGCTCGGACTTGCCACAAGAAGAAACCTTGAGCTGACATCGACAATGAGAAGCGGTGAAAAGAAAGGCTCGCTTCTGTGGGTGCTTGATAAGACCGATACCTCAATGGGAAGAAGAAAGCTAAGACAGTGCATAGAGCAGCCGCTTACAGATACGGCGGCTATCATACGCAGACACGATGCGGTAGAAGCGCTCATAAACAATTCTGCGGCGCTGTATGATATAAAGACCGACCTTGCGAAAGTCTATGACCTTGAACGTCTTATGACAAGGATAATCTACAAGGCGGCAAACGCAAAGGATGTAAAGGCGCTCGGTGCTACCTGCAGGATACTTCCTCAGCTTAAAAGCGACCTGTCGCAGATAAGCACACAGCTTACAAGAAGCCTTGATAAGAAGATAAGCCCTCTTGACGATATTGCGGATTTAGTAGAAAGAGCGATAGCCGATGAACCGCCCGCACTGATGAAGGACGGCGGTTATATAAAGAACGGCTTCAACGAGGAGCTTGACCGCCTGAGAAATATCACAGGCGGCGGCAAGGACCTTCTCGCTCAGATAGAACAGCAGGAAAAAGAGGCTACTGGCATAAAGAATCTGCGTGTCGGCTATAACCGTGTGTTTGGCTATTATATCGAGGTTTCAAAGGGCAACGTGTCGATGGTGCCCGACAGATATGTAAGAAAGCAGACGCTCACAAACGGCGAGAGATACATTACCGATGAGCTTAAGAAGATAGAAAACGAGATACTCGGCGCAAACGATAAGATACTTGCACTTGAGGCGGCAATATTTGCCGAGGTGCGTGAATTTATCGCACAGCGGCTCGACCTTATCCAGCAGACCGCCGAATCTGTAGCGGCGCTTGACGTGCTGTGCAGTTACGCCGTTGTATCCATAGAAAACAACTACTGCCGTCCGATGATGGCAAATGACAGCGTCATAGAGATAAAGGACGGAAGACACCCCGTTGTCGAGAAGATGGTCAACGAGATACTTTTCACCCCGAATGACGTTTACCTTGATGTTAAAAGCAACCGCCTGATGATAATCACAGGCCCGAATATGTCGGGTAAATCCACGTTTATGCGGCAGGTAGCCGTGATAGTCCTTATGGCACAGATAGGCTGTTTTGTGCCTGCAAGCTACGCAAGGCTCGGAGTAGTGGACAGAATATTCACCCGTGTCGGTGCAAGCGATGATCTGTCCGCAGGTCAGTCCACCTTTATGGTCGAGATGACCGAGGTTGCAACTATCCTTAACGAAGCGACCAGAAACTCGCTCGTTATCCTTGACGAGATAGGCAGAGGAACATCGACCTATGACGGTGTATCAATAGCAAAAGCGGTAGCCGAGTACATAAGTTCAAAGGCTATCGGCTGTAAGACGCTTTTCGCAACGCATTACCACGAGCTTATTTCGCTTGAAAACGAGCTTGACGGTGTGCGTAACTACAGCGTAAAGGTAAAGCGAAGCGGCGAGGATATAAAGTTCCTGCACAAGATAGTCGAGGGCGGCACGGACGACAGCTACGGCATAGAGGTCGCACGTCTTGCAGGACTTCCGAAGAAGGTCACCGACAGAGCAAAACAGCTTCTTGCCGAACTTGAAAAAGCGCCGAAAATACAGCGTGAGCTTGAACTGAGAGCCGAGGAGGAATCCGAAAGCCAGATAGACTTCGAGGCAACAGGCAGGCAGAACGTCATAGCCGAGATAAAAAACCTCGACCTTGACGATATGACGCCGAGAGAGGCTTACGCAAAGCTCGAAGAACTAAAAGCAATGTTATAAAGAAAAGGAAAACCAATGCCCGAAATCAGACTGCTTGATAAAAGCGTAGCGGAGCTTATTGCGGCAGGCGAGGTCATAGAACGCCCGTCCTCCGTAATAAAGGAGCTTGTGGAAAATTCAATAGACGCAGGCGCACGGCATATCACCGTTGAGATAAAGCACGGCGGTATCAGCTATATGCGTATAACGGACGATGGTTGCGGCATAGCTTACGCTCAGATGCCGACAGCTTTTCTCCGTCACGCCACAAGCAAGATACGCACAGGCGACGACCTTACGGGCATTATGACTATGGGCTTCAGAGGAGAAGCGTTAGCGTCCGTTGCGGCGGTCGCAAAGATAGAGATGATGTCACGGCAGGACGGCGATGAACTCGGCGGACGTTACATTATCGAAGGCGGCGAGGAAAAGGAGCACGAATCCTGCGGCTGTCCCACAGGCACGACTATCGTGATAAAGGAGCTTTTCTACAACACTCCCGCACGACTTAAATTCCTCAAAAAAGACATATCCGAGGGCAATTTCATAGCGGCAACGGTAGACAGACTTGCCCTTTCCCACCCCGATATTTCCTTCAGATTCATAAGAGATAACAAAAGCGTCAGAATGACATCGGGCGACGGTTCGCTCTTATCTGCGGCAAAGGCGGTATCAGGCAGACAGTTTGCCGACAGCCTTATTCCCGTTGACTTTTCGCTTAACGGCATAGATGTAAGCGGTTATGTTTCATCTCCGCTTTTCTGCCGTAACAGCAGAAGTATGCAGACGTTTTTCGTGAACACAAGATATATAAAAAGCACCACCTGTATGGCGGCGCTTGAGGAGGCGTACCGTAACAGTATGATGGTCGGAAAATTCCCTGCCTGCATACTGAACATATCGCTTTCTCCCGAAACTGTCGATGTAAACGTACACCCCGCAAAGACCGAGATACGCTTTGCTTATGAAAAGCCTGTTTTCGATGCTGTGTATTTTGCGGTAAAGAACGCACTGGTGAACGCTGCAGACGATAAACGGCAGATAGAGCTTGAAAAACCGAAGAAATACGATAACGCAGACGATTATTTCAGGCACAACCCCGAAATAATAAAGCGTGAACAGCAGACGCTCGCACATATCCCCGTAACGCTTCCGCTTTTGTCTGAGGAACGTCCGGTCGTTGATATAAAGCCCGAAGAACCGTCCGAAACGGTAAAGGGTGAAAAAATATACGGCGACAGCACAATAAAGTCCGTTTCACTTCACAGCACACGCTCGGACTACAGCGCAAAGCCCGAAGAAAACACAGGTGAAGCTATTGACGAAATACCTTTGCCGAAAGAGCCGCACATCCCGTCATATAAGGCGGTAAGCAGCAGTGTTGTTGTCACCGTTGACGATGATACGGACGATATTTCCGTAACAGCACCGCAAACTGACGAAGGCTTCAGATTTATAAACGCAAAGCCGGTAACGGTTGAAAGAATAGATGAGCCGAAGCCCGAAAAAACAAGTGTTCGTGTTATCGGAGAATTTTTAAAGACCTATATACTGTGCGAGGCGGGCGAGGAGCTTATAATAATCGACAAGCACGCCGCCCACGAACGCATAAGGTTTGAAAAGCTGAAAGAGGAGTTTGTAACCACCTCACAGCTTCTTATCGACAAAACCGAGCTTAAGCTGTCGCCCGAAGAATACGAGGCACTGCACGAGTATTACGAATATGTGGAGCAAAGCGGTATAGAGCTTGTTTTCTGTGATGACAGCACAGTGCAGATAACCGCAATGCCGTCCGTAGTGAAATGCTCGCCGCAGGAAATAGTATCCGATGTCGCACAACGGCTTATGAATACTGCCACCGACCAGAAAGGCGCTCTTTTTGACGATATGCTTCATACGATGGCTTGTAAGTCGGCGATAAAGGCACATGATGATACGGATATTCTCGAATTGCAGGCGCTTGCCGACAGAGTGATGAATGACAGGACAATACGTTTTTGTCCGCACGGCAGGCCGGTTATGACCTCTCTTTCAAAATACAGGATAGAACGCTTCTTCAACAGGAGTTGAGTTATGGATAAACAGTTTATCGTAGTGGTATGCGGACCTACCGCTTCCGGCAAGACCGCTCTTTCGGTCGAGCTTGCAAAAAGGCTTTCGGGTGAGATAATCTCAGCCGATTCAATGCAGATATACAGAGGTATGAACATAGCCACCGCAAAGCCCACAGAGGAGGAAAAGCAGGGCATACCGCATTACCTTATGGATTTTCTCGACCCTCACGACAGCTTTTCGGTAGCCGACTATGTTAAGGCGGCACACGGTATTATCGCAGATATAGCGGCAAGAGGAAAGCTCCCGATAATAACCGGAGGCACAGGCCTTTATATAAGCTCTCTTATTGACAATCTGAGCTTTGAGGAAACCGAGTGCGACTACGCATACCGTGACGAACTGCGTAAGCTGGCGCAGGAAAAGGGCAACGGCTTTCTGCTCGGAATGCTCCGTGAAACTGATCCCGAAACGGCGGAAAAGCTCCACGAGAACAATTTAAACAGGATAATAAGAGCTCTTGAGGTCTACAAGACTACGGGAAAGACAATGAGCGAGCAACAGCGCCTTTCAAGGCTTGCCCCTTCGCCGTATGAGCCGTGTATGATACAGCTTGATTATGACAGGGAAACGCTGTACGAACGCATAAACAGGCGTGTTGACATAATGCTTGCCGAAGGACTTGTCGAGGAGGCAAGGCAGTTTATTGATATTGACGATTATCCTACGGCGGCGCAGGCGATAGGCTATAAGGAGCTTATGCCGTATCTTAAAGGCAAAAGTGAGCTTACACCTTGCGTAGAGCGGCTGAAGCAGGAAACCAGAAAATATGCAAAGCGTCAGCTTACATGGTTCCGCCGTGATAACAGAATCCATTATATCAAGGCTGACGGAGAAAAGAACTTTTCGCAGATTGTTGACGAGGCGGTAAAAATAATTACTATTTCTAAGAGATGAGGTGTTTTTGATGTTAGCTGATAAGAATAATCTTGATTTTGATGAAGAAATGGGCATTCCGGAAAAAGAGGTTGATGAGCGTTTTGTAAAGGCTGTCGAAATAGCAAAAGAAATTTCAAGGGCGAAAGGAAAACCTACCTGCGAATATGACATTGAGAAAAAAGCACCATATCTGTTGTACCCGGACGGACACAGAGAATACAACGTAGGTAAATGAGAATGGATATAATGAAAGAACGCAAGCCTATGATTATAGTGTTTGCCGGACCAAACGGTTCCGGCAAATCATCGGTTACTTCTCTTGCTGAAATTTCAGGCGAATATATAAATGCAGATGAAATAAAAAAAGCACTGCACTGTTCGGATATGGATGCCGCAGTAAAAGCTACTGATATTCGTTATAATCTTCTTGAGAAGAACAAAGATTTTACGTTCGAAACTGTGCTTTCAACAGAACGAAATCTTGAATTGCTTACAAAAGCAAAACAGAAAGGCTATTTTATTAAATGCTATTATATACTTACAACTTCGGCTGATATTAATGTAATGCGTGTTCATCAGCGTTTTATGTCGGGTGGTCACGATGTTCCGGAGGACAAAGTCAGAAGCCGATATAATAAAGCTCTTGAATTATTGCCGAAAGTTATAAAAGTGTGTGACATCTGTAATGTATATGATAATACCGTTACTCCTTTTAGGATATTCAGCAAGAAGTTAGGTACATATAGGCTATGGGAAAACAACTTCTGGGATAAAGACAGGATAACTGATTTGACTAAGCAGTATTCGTATGATAATTTGAAGTGAAATTCTCACTTGTCGAAAAAATCTCCCCAAACTGACATAAAGCTATGGAATTTTCAATCAATATGTGTTACAATATAAGTTAAGCTATCTGTAGCTGTGATTTATCACAAAAACAGTTATGATTTTATTTTATTTTATGTTCCGCAAAAAAGCGGAGAAAAGAAAGGACGTAATCAAAATGGCAAAGGAACTCAATTTACAGGACGTATTTTTAAATCAGGCGAGAAAAGAGAAGATACCTGTAACTATCTACATCACAAACGGCTTTCAGTTCAAGGGACTTGTAAGAGGCTTTGACAATTACACTGTCATCCTTGATACAGACGGAAAGCAGAATCTGATATACAAGCACGCTATCTCGACAATAACACCTCTCAGAGCTGTATCTATCCTTGATGCATTCGACAGGACCGACAGCGAAGACGTAAAAGAATAAGGATATATGGACAGGACGATAACAACCAAGCTCGTAACTGCGGTTCTTGCTATATTTCTGCTTCTGACCATTGCAGGCCAGCTTTTTGCGGGAAGCGAGCACTCTTATAAAACAGAGGTGGCGCTGAAGTACGATTCTCAGGATACTATCGAGTTTTACGGCGTGTTCGCACGAAACGAGCATACCGTCAGCCGTAAGATAAACGGCACGATACAGTATGAGCACGAGGACGGCTCAAAGGTCGGCAAGAACAGCGTTATAGCCAATGCTTACGGCTCGGCGGCCGATATATCGCTTACTGCGGATATAAATAAGCTGAAAACGAGGATTGATACGCTGACGGACGCACAGAGCCTTGTCGGTACCGATAATTCTCAGATAGAGGCTTTCGACAAGCTGATAACCGAAAAGCACAGCAAGCTGATAACAGCTATAAACAGCGGTGATTATACCGCCGTTTCACAGCTTAAATACGAAATGCTCAATCTGCAGAGCAAGCGTGATATGGTCAAGGGCAAGGTGAATGATTATTCATCGGTGATTTCGGCGCTCAACTCAAAGATAAAGACGCTTGAGGGCAGGATTTCGGCTTCGCCCGTTCAGTTCACGGCTGATGAAACAGGCTATTTCGTAAGCAGCATCGACGGGTACGAGAGCAAGATAACATACGATAACATCGACAGTATAACGCCTGCGGAAATTTCCGAAACGGTAAAGACGCCTGAGCTTACAACAGCTTCCGGCAACATTATCGGCAAGATGATAGACGATTATAAGTGGAAGCTGGCGGCGACCTTTACAGAAGGTCAGGCGGCTGTCCTTACGGAAAATACAAAGGTACGGCTGATTCTCGGCACAGACCAGACGGAGATAACCGCAAAGGTTGAAAATGTCGAAAAGTACGACAACGATTATGTTGCGATATTCTCTGCAGATGATCTGAATTCGGTTATCGCCTCGTCAAGAGTCGGCAGGTTCAAGCTGCTTGTAGACAGCTATAACGGCATACGCATAGCTTCGTCCGCTATCCATTTTGACAAGGAAAACAACATCGGAGTCTATGTGAAAAAAGGCTCTCAGGCTTACTTCGTACAGGTAGACCGCATATATTCAAGCGAGGATTATGTCATTGTCCGTGATACCTCAGGACAACCGGGCTATCTGTCGCTTTACGATGATGTTATAGTTGAAGGGAAGGATCTTTATGACGGAAAGAATCTCTAAATCCGCCGAAGAAACAACGCTTGAGGATATAAAGCTCAATTATACGGCTATAAAACAGAATATAGCCGAAGCTATGGATAAAGCAGGACGCAGTGATACGGTTCGTATTATGGCGGTCACAAAAACAGTGCCCTGCGAAAAGATAAATTATGTCGAAAGTCTTGGCATAGACCTGCTGGGTGAAAACAGAGTACAGGAATTTCTCGGAAAATACGAAAATTATTCGGAAAAATCCGAAATTCACTTCATCGGGGGCTTGCAAAAAAACAAAGTAAAGTATATAATTGATAAGGTGAGTATGATACATTCGGTCGACAGTGTCGAGCTTGCGGCTGAGATAGACCGCAGAGCAGGAAGTCACGGACTTGTAAAGGACATACTCCTTGAGATCAATATAGGCGGCGAGGAGTCAAAGGGCGGTATTGCACCGTCTGAGCTTATCGAAACGGCAAAAGCTGTATCCGGGCTTGAAAACGTCAGGATAAGAGGGCTTATGACCATCCCGCCGGTGAATTGCGACGAAAAGTATTTTGCGTCAATGCAGGAGCTTTTTGAAAATTCAAAGCAGAAATATTCTTTCCTGTCCGGCATGGATACGCTGTCAATGGGTATGTCGGGCGATTATGCAACAGCCGTAAAGTACGGCTCAACGTTAGTCAGGATAGGCAGCGGTCTTTTCGGCTACAGAAATTATTCAAAAATATAAAAACGGAGGAACAAACAATGAGCGCATTAGAAGGACTTAAAAATTCAATCAGAAGATGGGGCGGATCGGATGACGATGAGAGCTACTCAAACGAGCTTGAATCTGCAAAGGAAGAACCTGTGCAGGAGGTTCCTTCACGCAGCTCGTCACAGGCTTCAAACGCAAATAAGATATACACTTATAATGCAAGCACAACTCTGCACCTTGTTGTAAACAGACCCAAGAAGCTGTCCGATACAGCCGAGATAGCAGAGCTTTACAAGAACAAGACAACGGTTATCCTTATGCTCAACAACACAAATAAGGATATAGCTACCCGTATCATCGACTTCTTAGGCGGTGTAAGCTACATAACGGGCGGCGAGATAAAGAGAATCGCAGATACAACATACGTTCTCGCACCTTACAACGTTGATATTTCAGGCGAATTCATAGACGAAATCAGCAGCATTTCGGGCGAGGATATTTTCGACGATCTGGACTGATATGGCAGACCGTGAACTTGTCAAAGATATACAAAATGCGGCGAGGGACTGCCTTGACAGATCCCGCCCGTATTTTACCCGTTTTCTGTCCGAAAGTGAGCTTGCACAGATAAGAGCTGTCGGTATCCCGAAAGGGCTTACGGCATTGCTTTGTGCAGGCGCAGGAAATGCTGATCCGCTCAGATGCTGTCTTGGGCTTTTCCCGTCGTATTATTTTGACGGCAGTGCGATTTCCGATGCATCCTACGCTGTTGTGTCCGATGAAAACACGGCTGAACAGTTCCCGATAAAAGCGGTGACGTTCACCTTCAGAAAAGAGGACAGTGTGACCCACAGAGATGTGCTGGGTTCGCTTATGGCGCTCGGTATTGAGCGTGACACTGTGGGGGATATTTTCGTTACCGACCGGAAGGCGGCAGTGTTTGTCTATGAAAAGGTAGCGCCGCTTATTTCTGACAGTATAACGAAAATAGGCAGGGTCGGAGTGCAGGTGCAGACGGGCATTGCGGCAGGCTTTACTTTGCCCGCAAGAAAATATGAGGAGCTGCGGTTTTCGGTAGCGTCAATGCGCCTTGACAATATTGTCAGATGCGTCGCCTGTACGTCAAGAACAGGCGCTGTGGAAAAGTATATTACGCCACAGCTTGTGACGCTGAACGGCACGGTATGTACCGATGTGTCAAAGCAGCTAAGCGAGGGCGATGTGTTTTCCGTCAGAGGAAAAGGCAAGTTCGTATTGCAGTGTATCGGTGAAACAGGCAGAAAAGGTAATATACATATTACTGTTAAAAAATATATTTAGAGTACATTTAGGAGGACTTTCCAGTGAATGCTAAAGATATAGTATCCAAAGAATTTGAGACGGTTAAGCGCGGCGGTTACGATGCCGCCGAGGTAGATACTTTCTTAAAGGACGTATCTATTGAATACAAGAAGCTACAGAATGAAAACGAGGAGCTCGAAAAGAAGCTGGAGGTTCTTGCGGAGAAGATAAGAGAGTACCGTAAGGATGAGGATGCTCTGAGAGATGCTCTGCTCATTGCGAAAAAGCAGGGTATAGCTGTAGTAAACGAGGCTAAGGAAGATGCCGAAAAGATAAGAAAAGACGCTCAGGAAAAGGCTGAAAAGACTATCAAGGATGCGGACGCTCTTGCGGCAAAGAAGAAGGAGCTCGGTGAGAAGAATCTTGCCGAAGCAAACGCAAAAGCAAAGCAGACCGTTGACGATGCCAACGCAAAGGCTGCCGAGATTCACACAATTATGATGCAGCAGACCGAGAGAGAACAGATAGTTCTCCAGAGAACAAGAAAAGAAGTGCAGGACTATACAAACAAGATTCTTGCCGCATACAGCGCCCATATTGAGAATATAAAGGCTATGCCGAAGGCTTGCGAGAATGAGTTCGTGATAAATACCGTTAAGGAAGTTGAGGCAAGAAAGCCTGAGGACAGCGCCTTCGCCAAGAAGCCAGCTCCCGAAGCAAAGCCCGCTCCGGCAAAACCTGCTCCCGAAGCTAAACCCGCTCCGGAAGTAAAGCCTGCTCCCGCTCCCGAAAAGAAGGCGGAAGAAAAGGTAACAGGCGATTCTGTCCTGTTCAGTCTTAAAAACGAAAAGGAAGAAAAGAACGTTCCCACATCCGAGCTTGAGTTCGGAAAGAACAAGTAATTATAATAACTGAAATAACGTCAGAAAAATACCGGACAACGAAAGGAATCGGAATTAATGCTATATATCGCTCTTGCGGCAGTCGCAGGACTTATCGGGCTTGACCAGCTGACAAAGATACTGATTGACAGTAATATGGAGCTTCACCAGTCGATACCGATAATATCATTCGGAGATACAAATGTACTGAATATCACCTATGAGAGAAATCCGGGTGCCGCTTTCAGTATCCTTGAGGGAAAACAGCTGTTTCTCATATTGTTCACGGCTGTGGTTATCGTTGTTATGCTGTATCTGATGCTTTCAAAAAGAGTGAAGAAGCCGACGTATATATGGTCTATGTCGCTTATAGTGGCAGGCGGTATCGGCAATCTTATCGACAGAGTGATAAGAGGCGAGGTAGTTGATTTTATTGATGTAAGGATAATCAACTTCGCCGTGTTCAATATTGCGGATATATGCGCCGTTCTCGGAGCGCTTGGATTACTGCTTTTTGTTGTAGCAGATGAGATAAAAGAGCAGAAGAACAAACGCTCGGCAAAGAAAAGTACAGCAGCCGGGGAAATAGAGAAATCAACAAACGAAGATAAATAACACCGCTATGGAGGGTAATGTTGCATTACGAATTTACCTGTAAAACAGGCGGCGAAAGAACAGACAAGTTTCTTGCATTGCAGGATACGGGAATAACCAGATCAGCAGCCGCCGCTCTTATTGAGCAGGGCTGCTGTCTTGTAAACGGGAAAATTGCCGCCAAGAATCAGAAACTCAAAACGGGAGATACAGTGACGCTTGATGTGCCGGAGGCTCAGCCTGCGGATATTCTGCCCGAAAATATACCTCTTGATATAGTCTATGAGGACAGCGATCTTCTGGTAGTGAACAAGCCTAAGGGAATGGTGGTGCATCCTGCGCCGGGTCACTACAGCGGAACGCTTGTAAATGCGCTTATGTACCACTGCGGCGACAGCCTGTCGGGGATAAACGGGGTAATTCGCCCGGGTATAGTACACAGGATAGACAGGGATACAAGCGGACTTCTTATCGTAGCAAAGAACGATACAGCACACAATATACTTGCCGAACAGATAAAGGTACACAGCTTTACAAGGGAATATATGGCGGTCGTTCAGGGCGTTATAAAAGAGGACGGGACGGTCGATGCGCCGATAGGCAGACACAAGACCGACCGCAAGAAGATGTGCGTTACGACCGAGAATTCAAGAGAGGCGGTAACCCACTATTTTGTCGAGCAGACATACAGGAACAATACGCTTGTAAGGCTGCGTCTGGAAACGGGAAGGACGCATCAGATAAGGGTGCATATGGCATATATCGGGCATCCGGTGACGGGTGACGAGGTGTACGGAAACGGCAGTCCGAAGTGGCTTTGCGGTCAGTGCCTTCACGCAAAAAAGATAGGATTTATCCACCCTGACGGGCGGTATATGGAATTTGACAGCGAGCTGCCCGACTACTTCAAAAAGCTGCTCGCAAACCTCGAAACGCAAAAGACAGAGATATAAACGGCTTGAACAAAGGAAAGAAACTATGGACTTCAAAAATGTAATAATAATGAGCGACCTTGACGGCACGCTCCTTGACGATAAGAAAGAGATTTCTCCAAGGGATATGGAATCTATAAACGAATTCTGCGACAAGGGCGGAATGTTCACGATAGCTACCGGCAGAGGCTATTCAATGGCACGGCCGGTTGCACAAAAGCTGAAGCTGAGGATACCTGCGGTCATCTTCAACGGGTCGGCGGTGTATGACTTTGACAAGGACGAATTCCTGTGGCAGAGCGAGGTTACGCAGAAAGCAAGAGATTACATAAAGCTGGTTATGGACAGGTTTCCCGATGTAGGCATAGAGGTGCTTCACAAGCACACGGTATATGTGCCGGCACTGAACGATGTGGAGAGGGCTCATATGGCGCTGGAGAACGTACACGGAGATGTATGCAGACTTGATGATATTCCGCATGAGGGCTGGCTTAAGGTACTGTTCGCCTACCCTGAGGACAAGATGCCTGAGCTTGCGAGGTTCATAGATGAGCATTGTGCCGAGGGTACGAACAGGGTGCTGTCTGCGCCGTTCTTCTACGAGCTTCTGCCCGAGGGCGTGAGCAAGGCTTATGGATATAAGCAGCTTCTGAGGGTGACGGGAAGCGAGGACAGGTACACTGTGGCGGCAGGAGACTATCCGAATGACGCTGAAATGGTACGCAGTGCCGACCTGGGAGTTGCTGTAAGTAATGCGCACGATGAGGTAAAATCATCAGCTGATGTAATAATAGGATCCAACAACGAGGATCCGATGACGCAGATAATAGATATAATCAGGAAAATGTGAGAAATCACACCTTGAGCGACAAGTGATGAATTTCGATGAATTATAGCGCTGAATTTATCCGAATATTGCAATAAAAGTAATAAACTGTAAACAAAAAATGTTGAAGTCTGAATGTAATTATATGGAAATTTGAAGGAGCTTATGAGTAACGAAAAGTTCGACAAGCAGAGCAAGGTGTTAAGAGATCAGCTTGTAGAAAAAGTATGTTTTTTCAAAAAAGTGCTTGTTCTCAATCCCTATCCCCAAACCCCTTTCCCCCGGAAAGGGGCTGAGCGTGGGGCTGCCGCCCTCACCCTGCTTGGGGCTATGCCCCAACCCCCATATTGTTAAAAATATAGGTTTATCGACTGACTTTAAGTGATTTTTAATGTAAATGATTTGATATATGATATAATAAAAACTGTTTTACAACAACTAAACAGTAAAATGCAATGCTATGCATTAATAGGTAATGTGCTTATTGATAAATCATATACTGCATATAGCAAAGTGACGAAGTTGATTAAGGAAAAAATTTACATTGTAAAAGTCAATTGCTCGGTACAAGGGAAGTTTTGACAAATGGTGCGGAAAGACTTGTGGCAAAATAAAGACTGCCATAAAAATTAAAGACTGCTATAATAAAGTGAACGGTAGTAAAGGCATCTTTACATACGGAAATGCGCAGAAATGGCTCAATATGGCACTCAAATATTTATGGCTGCTTGGGGCTTTGCCGAATGATATAAAAGAGAATCGGCTTCACGCCCCGATTGACAGTTATATATTGCAGAAGCTGTGGAATTTAAAGGCGGAAGGAGTAACCTGCTCAGCGGATACGTTTTATTACAAAGGAAATAGTTGGAGTAAAATAAGCGATTACAATGATTATTTTGATTTGCAGAAAATTATAAGAGATATGGCGAAGCAAGGCGGGAAAACCGTTATAGAGCAGGAAAATGAGGCGTGGATCGAGATGGCAATCGAGAGGAAAAGGAGCTTGGCTCATAAGCGTGAAACGAAAGGAGTAAAGTATGAAACGTGAACCCGATTACAAGCTGAAAAAGCGTCTTGAGCGTATGGAACACGAGAAGAAGATGAATCGGACCTATAACAGAAACTGGATAATTTGCATAGGCTCGCTCGCAATTATCATATTGGCGATTTTTGTGTTCGGCGGGAAGTGAGGTCGAAAGACGGCAAATCCAATCGGTTAAGAAATAAAGGCACGGCCTGCGTAAGCTGCCGTGTCTTTTGTTGTTGCATAATATGTAGATGGGAAAGAGAATATATGGTGGAAGCGGTAAGCAGTGATGGCAATAAGGCGGCATAATGATGCATAAACAGTGAGCCGATGGCTTGACAATCGACTTTATCAATGATATACTTAGGATAAATTATTACAGCTTAATTTACAGTGTTCGTGAGAGATGTTCAGACAAATATCAACCGGCGAATAAGAAATAATTGATATTTTGGCACAGCTCTTTTGCGAGGGGCTGTGCCTGTTTATATATTGCGAAATTTCAGGAGGAGATAGTATGAGAATCAGAAAAACCGCTTCGGGAATTACAGCGGCTATAATGCTTGCTACAGTCGTTTGTTCTCCGCTTTGCGATAATCTTCCGTTAGCAAGCGGAGGGGTAGCTGTTGTTGCCGGCGCAGAAAAAGTGAATAGCGCATCTGCCCAAAAGAGCGTCACCGATTACAGTTATATGGTAACTCCGCTCCTTGAGCCGTTCAACGAATATTTCTTTGTAAAGACGGATAATCCCGATCCCTGCTCGTTCAGATTTATTGATAAATCGTCAATCTACGGCGATAACGGAAATATCAGTCCGAACCGGGATTCTTGGAATGACTGCCTGTATTTGTATGAAGATATAAAGTATGAGAACATTCAGACAGGCCGAGTTGACGGGGGATATATCTTCAGAGGGTCATACACTGATGGCGGAGAGGTCGAACTTCAGAGTAACGTAAGCACGGGCAGCTACTATTCTTCGACATGGGAAGATACCGGTGTTAAACTAAGACTTCCGACATTAAAAGACGATGTCGATTATCTTATTGACACATATGCGACGAAATCGGATTTTTTCGATAATATGGATGCGGTAGAGAGCGGTTTTTCTTCGATATGCCTTTACAGCGGATCGTATATACGGGGTGAATTGTACAAAGTCGGTGATTACTGGGGAATGTCCACTTCTCCGCACAAGGATCAGCTTTTCTATATTCAATCTCCGTATAAGCGCAAAAACAGTAAACCGCTTTTTGCATCGACAGCCTATCCTTACCGCTATGATTCACTTGGCTTTCCGAGCGTAATGTCAACGGTAGCAAAAAGGCTTGACAACACGGCTGAGGTGTCGTGGAACGAAGACTATCATTATCTTGTAGACGTAACGTATAACGGAGAAACACGTTCTTACGGAGGCGCAGGAACCGGCAAGGGACAGGGTATAAGCAACGATAAGATAAAGCAGTATTTTACATTCACAAACAGCTCTGCCAAGCTGACAACGGACAGCTTAAGGGAACTGCTGAAATATTATGCCTCGATAAAGATGGAGGACGATGTACCCCGTGAGGATGCACTTACATGGAAGAGTATTTATGATACTGTAGGGGAAGGCTCATGGGTGCGTCTGATAACAATCACCGGCATATTCGGAGGCTCGGGTATCGGATACAGCTATCTTTATAAGGACGGCGACGGAGACTATTTCAGCACCCAAAATGCCGGAAATGCCGGCGGTGAAATATACTGGGGCGGAGATCTCGGATATGCTTCAGATGTATGGGTAGACGGAAGATATGTTGATGCATATGAGAATTTTGTTCCGGGAGAAAAATTCGAGAATCATCCTACAAGCAGTATTTTCATAAAGACGGATCTGCCTCTTGTAAAATACAAGACCGAGTACAAATACAACTATGATACAGGAAAATATGTGTCATATAGCACGGTCACTTCTGTTGAAATTAAAAAGAATAATGTTTTATTTAATTATTCTTCTGATGATAATATATGGACGGCAAGCTACGGCTCGTTTGAAAACGGATACGCATATTATGACAAAATAAAAGAGTTTGTCGAAAAAGGTCAGTTGGATAAAAAGTATCTTGATATGGTGACGCTGACACCGGATGAGGTCAAAGCACTTAAGGTAGACAGAAATACTGATGCTGTTCCCGATAAATACTTTGTTTATGATATGACCGAAGAACCGGGAACAAGCTCTGAAAAGCACATTCACAGTTTTACAAGCACGGTAGTTAAACCCACAGAAACGGCTCAAGGCTACACTCTTCATACCTGTACAAAGTGCGGTTACAGCTACAAAGATAATTATACGCCTGCGTTAAAGCCGACAGAATTAACCGGAGTGAAGGTAAAGACGCACGGCACTGCCTCGCTTACTCTTGCGTGGGATAAGAACGCAAATGCAAAGGGATATATCATTGAGCAGTACAAGGGTGGTAAGTGGACTCAGATTGCAAAGACGAGCAGTAACACAGCGGTTACATATACTGTAAACGGACTTGCGGCGGACACGACATATACCTTCAGAATCAAAGCCTATGCTATTTCGGGCGAATCGGAGATATACAGCGACTATGTGAGAATTGCAGGCAAGACAAGGATAGCGAATGTTGCCTCGTTCAAGGGCAGTGCGGTTTCTGCAAGTGCGGTAAAGCTCGACTGGAGCAAGAATGACAAGGCTACGGGCTACGTTATCGAGCAGTATAAGGGCGGAAAATGGACGGCGCTTGCTACGACCAAAAATAACACTACGCTTACGTTTACTGTGAAGGGACTTGCAGAGGGTACTACTTATTCTTTCAGAATAAAATCATTCAGAAAGACGGGAAGTACGACCGATTTCAGTGAGTATACGGCTATAAAGGCGGCTACGCTTCTTGACGGTGTGTCCGATCTCAAGGTCACATCGGTAACAGGCTCGTGGATAACTCTTGAGTGGGCTAAGAATGACAAGGCTACAGGCTATTCTATCGAGCAGTACAAGGGCGGTAAGTGGACGGTAATTGCTACAACGAAAAACAATGCAACGCTTAAATTTACTGTTAAGGGACTCAAGAACGATACCACATATTCATTCAGAATAAGGGCATATAAGACTGCCGGCGGTGTTACAGTTTACAGCGACTATGTGAGAATCGCAGGCAAGACGAGGATACCGAATGTTGCAAAGTTCACAGGTTCTGCGGTTTCTGCAAGTGCGGTAAAGCTCGACTGGAGCAAGAATGACAAGGCTACGGGCTATGTTATAGAGCAGTGCAAGGGCGGTAAGTGGACGGCAATCGCTACCACGAAAAACAATACCACGCTTACGTTTACTGTCAAGGGACTTGCAAAGGGTACTACTTATTCTTTCAGAATAAAATCGTTCAGAAAGACGGGAAGTACAACCGAGTTCAGTGAGTATGCAAGCGTTAAGGCGGCTACGGATAAGTAAGCTTAAGTAAGCTGTTGGCGGTTCGGGTTTTGTCGGTTTGCACGATTTAATCTGAATTGCAGGTCTTACCGGAAAAATATTACAATCAGGGCACGGTCCACGAGGGTGGGCTGTGCCTTTTTTGCTGTTATGAGTGCTGATTTTGCCAGGCTGTTGAATCGGGGAAAACAGAAATGCTATTATTGACATAAGGGTTTAGTTTGCGGTTAAGCTGTGGCACCGAAAACGGCATAGACGGCTTTCGCAAATGCAAATATAGAGAAAAAGGAGAAAATCAATGAATGGTAAGAGAGTGAGAATGGCTGTAATGTCGGCGCTCGCTGTGAGCGGTTGTTCGGCGGAGGGAAACAAGCTGCTTTTACGCTTTTTTATCGGTTTTAACAAAAAAATTGATTTTCCCTATTGACAACGGCGGATAAATGTAGTATAATCAGCAGGTAAATTAAATTGTGAAACAAAAGCAGAGAAGCACTCTCACCCATTTACGCCGAAAGGTTGTTCAATGAGGTAATTACAGAAATTTCCGACGATTTATGACGCTGTACGGCGTTATAAATCTGTCTGTAATATTTGTACAGCGTGAGAGAATCTGCATTGCAGTTTATCACGCTTTTTGTTTTGCATAAAACGATTTGTTTTCAGAAAGGCGGTGCTTTACAATCAGCACAAAAGAACAACTCATCAACGAAGAGATAAATGAAAAAGAGGTCCGTGTGATCGGAGCTGACAATGAGCAGCTCGGCATTATGTCTTCGGCGCAGGCTCTTGATATGGCGATTGAGGCTGACTTAGACCTCGTGCTTATCGCTCCTTCAGCTACTCCTCCGGTATGTCGTATAATGGATTACGGCAAGTTCCGTTTTGAGCAGTCAAAGAAGGAAAAGGAATCTAAAAAGAACCAGAAACAAGCTGAGCTTAAAGAGATACAGATGTCGCTGAACATCGACACCAACGACTTTAACACGAAGGCTAATCAGGCTATAAAGTTCCTTAAAAACGGCGATAAGGTTCGTATCAAGGTTCGTTACAGACGAGCAAGAGAGCTTTCACACGCAAATCTTGGTGAGGAGCTTATGCAGAGAGTTCTTGAGGCTGTTTCGGAGTACGGCGCTTGTGAGAAGCCTGCAAAGCTGGAGGGCAAGAACTATATGGCAGTTGTAGCTCCCAAGGCTGCGGTAGGCGGTAAGAAAGCAAAGAAGGACGCCGATAAAACGGCGGAAACTAAATAAGGAGGATTCCACTCATGGCAAAGAAGATCAAGATCAAAACCCACAGCGGTGCTAAAAAGCGTTTTAACATCTCCAAGAACGGTAAGGTCAAGTACCAGAAGACGAACCGTCGTCACAGACTGACACAGAAGGCTACAAAGAGAAAGCGTATCAACCGTGCTGCAGGATACTGCGACAAGACGAACGTTGCAGAAGTTAAGAAGCTCATACCTTACAAATAAAAACTAACTGCGACCGTTTCGGCGCAATATTCACTATAGGAGGAATTTAACGATGGCTCGTATTAAAGGTGCATTAGCAACTCGTAAGAGAAGAAATAAAACATTAAAGCTGGCAAAGGGCTACTGGGGCGGCAAGAGCAGACTTTTCAAGACTGCTAAGGAAGCTGTCTGGAAGTCAGGTCAGTACGCTTACATCAGCAGACGTTTAAAGAAGAGAGATTTCAGAAAGCTCTGGATCGCAAGAATCAATGCCGCTTGCAAGATGAACGGTACAAACTATTCTACATTCATCAACGGCTTAAAGAAGGCTAATATCGGTCTTAACAGAAAGATGCTGTCAGAAATCGCTATCAACGATCCTGCAGGTTTTACTGCACTTGTTGAGAAGGCTAAGGCTGCTCTTTAAGAGAAAACAACACGCCCATAATAAGTGGGCGTGTCAGCTTGTAGAAAAAGTTTATTTTTAAAAAATATTGCAAATTCTCTATCCCTATCCCCAAACCCCTTCCCCTCGGGAAGGGGCTGAGTGTGGGGCTGCCGCCCTCACCCTGCTTGGGGCTACGCCCCAAACCCCATTTTTTGATAACGATAGAGGTTTTTCGACA
>OJQZ01000070.1_pt1 | contig 100445 bp, 96 predicted proteins | sample 1599071 | NCBI WGS metagenome assembly OJQZ01 (sample SAMN03922525, study PRJEB24848) | human gut metagenome | isolation source: stool sample | host: Homo sapiens | place: Germany | collected 2010-05
CGGAACTGGCAGAGCACAGCGCCAACACCGTGCCTGTGATGATGCCCTATATCGATGCCTTCTTCATGCCCCGTGCCATGGGCGACCGTCCCGATGTTGTGCCCGAGGGTGCTGTGAACTTCGCCTTCCTCGGTCAGTTTGCCGAGACCGCCCGCGATACCATCTTTACCACCGAGTACTCCATGCGCACCGGTATGGAGGCTGTGTACACCCTGCTGAACATTGACCGCGGCGTGCCCGAGGTCTGGGGCAGCACCTACGATGTGCGCGCCCTGATCGATGCCACCGTGAAACTGCGCGACGGCAAAAAGATCACCGACATGGATCTGCCGCTGATCCCGCGTCTGGCTCTGAAGGAAGCCTTGAAGAAGATCGAGGGCACCGACCTTGAGAAGTTCCTCAAGGAGTATAACGCCATCTGATATTTCCTTCTCCTCCGATAGACCCGGCAACGGGTCAACACCCCCCTTTGAAAAAGACCTCTCCGCTGCTCTGCGACAGGGCACGGGGAGGTCTTTTTTGTGTAAAAATGGTGCAATATGCGTCAAAATAAAGCTGAACGTGAAAATAATTTGTACCAAAAGAATGATTTTGGCTTGTCTGCGGCGGCGTTCTGTGCTATGCTAGAGCTATTGAAAGGGCAGGAGGGAAGAGCCTGCCCAAATGCGATACGCCAAAAATAAAAGGAGGTCGTTTTCCTGTGAAACAACTTATTTCCCGTCGCAGCTTTTTAAAGGCTGCTGGTGTGACCGCTGCCGCTGCATCCATGGCCATCGGTGCGCCTGCCGCATCGGCCTGCTGGTATGGTGACAAGTCTGACGTTACCATCCTGTACACCAACGATGTCCATACCTACATCGACAAGCAGAGCCCCAAGTTGACCTACGCCGCTATTGCCGACCTGAAGCAGAGCTATCAGAACGCTGGTAAGGAAGTGCTGCTGGTGGATGCAGGCGACCATGTGCAGGGCACCGCCTACGGCTCCATGGACGAGGGTGCCTCCATCATCAAGCTGATGAACGCTGCCGGTTACGATGTCGCCACCCCCGGCAACCACGAGTTCGACTACGGCATGGACCGCGCCAAGGCCATCATGAAGGAAGCCGACTTCCCGTACCTGTCCTGCAACTGGGTAGACCTGCGCACTACGCTGCGTGTGCTGCCCTCCGTCAAGGTGTTCGTGCGCGGCGGCAGACGCATTGCCTTTGTGGGTGTGACCACCCCCGAGACCTTTACCAAGTCCACCCCGGCCTACTTTATGGATAAGGCACAGCGCAAGTACATCTACGATATTCAGGGCGGCGAGGACGGCAAAAAGCTCTATGACGCCGTGCAGAAGGCCATTGATAAGGCAAAGCTTCTGGCAGATGTGGTCATCGGTCTGGGCCATCTGGGCGTAGACCCCTCTTCCTCTCCGTGGACCAGTGAGGAAGTCATTGCCCACACCAGCGGCTTTGACGCCTTTATCGACGGCCACTCCCATACCGTAATGGAGAACAAGCAGGTGCAGGATGCCTCCGGCAAGGCTGTCACCCTGACCCAGACCGGTTCTTACTTTGCCAACGTTGGCGAGATGACCATCGCTGCGGACGGCACCATCACCACCAAACTCATCCCCACCCACGAAGGCATGGATGCAGGCATCGCTGCCATGCAGACTGGCTGGGTGAACACCGTGGACGATATGCTGGGCGAGAAGATCGCTGTGGGCGACAGCGATTTCTACGTCTCTGACCCCGCCACCGGCAAGCGCCGCATCCGCTCTGCCGAGACCAACCTCGGCGACTTTGTGGCTGACGGCATCTACACCTACTTCAACGAGGTGGAAAAGCTGCACTGTGATGTGGCCATCATGAATGGCGGCGGCATCCGCGCTGACGTGCCTGCAGGCGACTGGACCTTCAAGACCTGCAAGCAGGTCAGCCCCTTTGGCAACGTGGCCTGCCTGATGTCGGTCACCGGCAAGCAGATCCAAGACGCACTGGAGTTTGCAGCCCGCTTTGCAGGCGAGGATGGCAAGGAGAACGGCGGCTTCCTGCAGGTGGCCGGTGCTACCTACGAGATCCACACCGATATCCCCAACACAGTGCAGACCGACGAGAAGAACGTCTGGATCGGCAGCGCCACCGGCACCCCGCGCGTGCAGAACGTGAAGATCTACGATAAGGCCTCCGGCAGCTATCTGCCGCTGGACCCGGGTGCTACTTACGCACTGGCCGGCATGAACTACACCCTGCGCAATCTGGGCGATGGCTTTGCCATGTTTGACGGCGCAGAGCTGATCAAGGACTATGTGTCCGAGGATTATCTGGTGATGTCTACCTACGCTATGATTTTTGACGGCGCAGATGCTGCGGGTCTGCCGCACCTGTCCAGCGCCAATAGCCCGCTGGCCGCATACCCCGGCTACCTGCTCAACTACGAGCAGCCCTACGGCGCAGGCCGCATTACCATTCTGTAAATTTATATTTCCCGTGAAAAGGCGAACCCGGAAAGTCCTGTGGACTTTCCGGGTTCGCTCTATCTATAATAGTTTTTCCGCGCGGAATCATACAAACAGAAAAGCCACCTGAGTTTCCTCAGATGGCTTTGTTCTGGTTGGGGATGAGAGAATCGAACTCCCACAAGTAGAGTCAGAGTCTACCGCACTACCACTATGCAAATCCCCAATATTCTGTTGTGTTTTGCGGGGTGAGCCGCTCAACGTGTGCTATTATACGGGAAAAGCCCGGGGTTGTCAAGCATATTTTTGAAAAAAGTTGTACTTTTTTGGAAAATGCCGCAGCAGCGCCGGATAATCTATGCCGGAGCGCTGCCACGCTTCGGCAGGTTCTGCGCACCGCACCGCCTATACTGGAAGGTACAAAACCTTACAAAGCACCAGAAGGAGGATGCCTATGCCGGAACGAACCACACAAAACGCCCAGACCTTGCTTTCGCCCCGCGTCCCGCGGGATACCGAGCACGAGCGCTACCATCCGGAACTGGAGGAGGAGCTGAAGGAATGCCTGTTCTGTTTGAAGCGCAACGAGATGATGTTTGATATGGAGGTGGATACCGACCTCATTGAGCAGCGCATCTACGAGCGGCAGGCGCTGCTGTGCCGTTACCGGTACTTACTGGCACGCGCCCGGGAGCTGGGACTGCATACGGTGCTTACCCGCTACCAGCCCATGGGCGGGTGAAAAGGCTTAGGGCAACACCGCACAATTCCCGCCTTACGGCTTAAGCACCACTCCGGCGGCTGCGGCACGGCATCTGCGTTGCCAAAATGCTCGATAATACACAAAGTATTATCTGCGCTTTTGGCTTAGCATCTGCCGCACCTCACTCGCCGTATCGGCACCTAGAATTATGCGGTATTGCCTTAGCGAAAAAATCTTGACAAAAGGCGCGCTGCGTGATATCCTATTACAAGATAAAAGCGTACCGGAACTTTGTCCGGCGCGATAAATTTTTGAGAGTTAGAGAGGTTTCTATCATGGAGCGTATTAAGACTATTGCTACTCGTGACCTGACCAAGAGCGTTAAGACCGGTGGCTGCGGCGAGTGCCAGACTTCCTGCCAGTCCGCCTGCAAGACCTCCTGCGGCGTGGCTAACCAGCAGTGCGAGAACAGCAACAAGTAATTTTTGCAAACCTTATGCCGCCTTTGCCGGGCGGCATTTTTTTGTGTAATCTGGAATGGAGTGTAAAATGGTACATCAGTATCAATTGAACGGTTATAACATCGTGCTGGACACCTGCAGCGGCTCGGTGCACGTTGTGGACGAGGTGGCCTACGATGTCATCGCCATGTACCCGGAGCATACCGCAGACGAGATCGTTGCCGCCATGCTGGCAAAATACGGCAGCCGCCCGGACGTGACCGAGGAGGATCTGCGCCAGTGCATCGACGACGTGACCAGCCTGAAGGAAAACGGCAAGCTGTGGAGCCCGGATGTCTATAAGGACATGGCCTTTGACTTCAAGAACCGCAACACCGTGGTAAAGGCGCTGTGCCTGCACGTTGCCCATAGCTGCAACCTGAGCTGCTCTTACTGCTTTGCCTCGCAGGGACGCTACCATGGCGACCGCGCCCTGATGAGCTTTGAGGTGGGCAAGCGCGCCATGGACTTCCTCATCGAGAACAGCGGCACCCGCCGCAATCTGGAAGTGGACTTCTTTGGCGGCGAGCCGCTGATGAACTTTGATATGGTCAAAAAGCTGGTGGCCTACTGCCGCGAGCAGGAGAAGATCCATAACAAGAACTTCCGCTTTACCATGACCACCAACGGTGTGCTCATTGATGACGACGTTATCGACTTCTGCAACAAGGAGTGCCACAATGTGGTGCTGAGTCTGGATGGCCGCAAGGAGGTCAACGACCGCTTCCGCGTGGACTGTGCAGGCAACGGCAGCTACGACCGCATCGTGCCCAAGTTCCAGGAGTTCGTCAAGAAGCGCGGCGACAAGAACTACTATATGCGCGGCACCTATACCCACTTTAACACCGACTTTACCAACGATATCTTCCACATGGCAGACCTCGGCTTTACCGAGCTGAGCATGGAGCCGGTGGTCTGCGACCCCAGCGACCCCAGCGCCCTGACTGAGGCCGACCTGCCCATCCTGAAGGAGCAGTACGAGATCCTTGCCAAGGAGATGATCAAGCGCGACCGCGAGGGCAGAGGCTTTACCTTCTACCACTACATGATCGACCTGACCGGCGGTCCCTGCATCTATAAGCGCATCTCCGGCTGCGGCTCCGGCACCGAGTACATGGCTGTTACCCCCTGGGGCGATCTGTACCCCTGCCACCAGTTCGTGGGCGACCCCAAGTACCTGCTGGGCGATATCTGGAAGGGCGTTACCAACACCGCCGTGCGGGATGAGTTCAAGCACTGCAACGCCTATGCCCGCAAGGAGTGTCAGGACTGCTGGGCAAAGCTGTACTGCTCCGGCGGCTGCGCTGCCAACTCCTACCATGCCACCGGCAGCATTACCGGCGTGTACGAGTACGGCTGCGAGCTGTTCAAAAAGCGCATGGAGTGCGCTATCATGATCAAGGTAGCCGAGAATCAGGAACTGGCAGCCAAGGGCATCGAGGTGCCTATTGAGCTGGGTTCTACCTGCAACGCCTGCGCTGACGGCGAAGCCTGCGAATGAGCATGACCACCCCCATCGTGGATTTTGTGCGCAGCTATGCAAAGTCCGGCACCGCCAGGCTGCATATGCCCGGCCACAAGGGGCAGAGCCTTTTAGGCTTTGAGCCGCTGGATATCACCGAGATCTGCGGTGCGGACGAGCTTTACGCACCGGAGGGCATTATTGCCGAGAGTGAAGCCAACGCCACCCGGCTGTTTGGCACGGCGCACAGCTATTACAGCACTGAGGGCTCGTCTCAGTGCATCCGTGCCATGCTGTTTCTGGCGCTGCAAGGCGCACCGCAAAACGGTAAGCGCCCGGTGCTGCTGGCCGCCCGCAATGCCCACAAGGCGCTGCTGTACGCGGCGGCGCTGCTGGATTTTGATATCCGATGGCTTTGGCCGTCTGCGCAGGCAGAGGGTGCACTGTGCAGCTGCCCCGTCACAGCCGAAGCGCTGACAGGGGCTTTGCACGCGCTGGCACAGCAGGGGATAAGCCCCTTTGGCGTATACGTCACCAGCCCGGATTATCTGGGCGGGGTGCAGGATATTCCGGCGCTGGCGGCGGTCTGCCGGGCGCAGGGCGTGCCTTTGCTGGTGGATAACGCCCACGGGGCCTACCTGCGCTTTCTGCCGCAAAACTGCCACCCCATCGCGCAGGGCGCGGCCATGTGCTGCGACTCTGCCCACAAGACCCTGCCGGTGGTCACCGGCGGTGCGTATCTGCATCTGGCGCACGATGCCCCTGTGCAGGACGAAGCGGCTGTGCGGGGCGCGCTGGCGCTGTTCGGCTCTACCAGCCCCTCTTACCTCATTTTGCAGTCGCTGGATGCCTGCAATGCGGTGCTGGCAGGGGACTACCCCCGGCGGCTGGTGCAGTGCTGCGCGGCGCTGGAAGGTCTGCGCCGCAGCCTGAATAAGGCCGCAGCGGCGCGGCAGTGCCCGGTGCCGCTGGCAGTTGCCGGGGCACAGCAGGAGCCGATGAAGCTCACGCTGGATGCCGCTGCCCTTGGCTGCACCGGCACAGCGCTGGCAGATGCTTTGCGCCGCGCACAGCTGGAGTGCGAGTATGCCGACCCCCGCTATGTGGTGCTGATGTTCACCCCGGAAAACCCGCCGCAGGACTACACGCGTCTGCAAACGGTGCTGGAACAGCTTCTGGCTGCTGTGCCTGCCGGGCTGTCCCGCCCCGAGAACCGGGCAGGGGAGTTTGCCGCCTTGCAGCAGCAGGCGGCGCAGCGCTGTACCATCCGGCAGGCGGTGCTGGGCGCACAGGTGCGCATCCCGGTGCACAAGACGCTGGGGCGGGTGTGCGCCATGCCCACGGTGTCCTGCCCGCCCGCCATCCCTGTGGCGGTCAGCGGCGAGGAGATCACCCCGGCGGCCATCGCCCTGATGCAGCGCTACGGCATCGAGGAACTCTCGGTGCTGCGATAAAGATTTTATAAGAAGAGAACCCGGAAGGTCTGCGGACCTTCCGGGTTCTCTGTATTTATTCTTAAATATCCGTCCGGGGTGTGGCGCACATCTCCCAGAAGTGCAGCTCGTGCTCCGAGCAGGAGCGGAAGATCGCGCGGCAGCGGGCGGCACGCTCCGGCGAAAGGCCGGTGCAGGCTGCTTCAGCGCGTTCTGCCCATGCGCGGCAGGCGGCATCGTAGCCGGGACCGGCGTAGTCCAGCACCAGCGCGCCGTAGTAGGTGTCCTTTACGGCGGGGGAGCGCTGCAAAAGCTTCTGGAACAGCCATCCGTAACTCAGCATACAGGGCAGGCAGGCCATCAGGCACTCAGCCTCGCCCTCGCCGGTACGGGCAGCGTCGATCATGCAGTCCAGATAAGCGCGGCTCTCCGGGCGCAGGGGCAGGGACTGGATATCGGCTTCCCGCATACCGTACTGCTCCAGATACCGCAGCCGGGTCAGATCCTCATTCTCCTGCACAAAGGACAGCAGGGAATAGTAGGTGCGCATGGCAGCCATGGTGGTGGCCTTGGTCATGCCCCACGCAAAAATTTTGGCGTACTCCCGCAGATACAGGCTGTCCTCTACGAGGTAGCTTTTAAAGCAGTCCTCGCTCAGGGCGCCGTTTTCCATCTTTTGCAGAAACTCGGTCTGCAAACACTGCTCCCACACAGGCAGGTCGGCCTGCACCAGCGCCGAGACAAAGGGCAGGTCAGTCACGGACAAAATCTCCCTTCAGGTTGAAGGTGTGATCCATGGGCCCGGAGCCGTGCCCTAAGTCCAGCATGGCAGACAGACAGCCGGAAATGTAGGCCTTGGCGCGCTCCACGGCGGTGTCAAGGTCGTAGCCCTTGGCCAGATTGGAGGCAATGGCGCTGGACAGGGTGCAGCCGGTGCCGTGGGTGTTGGGGTTTGCAATGCGCTTGCCCTTGAACCACTTGCCGGTGCCATTGCGCCACAGCAGGTCGTCAGCATCGTTGATCTGGTGGCCGCCCTTGCACAGTACGGCGCAGCCGTAGCGCTCGCTGATGGTGCGGGCAGCGGCCTCCATGTCGGCAGCGTTTGCAATGCTCATACCGGACAAGATCTCAGCCTCCGGGATGTTGGGGGTAAGCACCTCGGCCAGCGGCAGCAGCTTTTCGGTCAGCGCCTGCACAGCATCGTCCTGCAGCAGCTTTGCACCGGAGGTGGCCACCATCACAGGGTCCACCACAATGTGCTTTGCACCGTAAAAATGCAGCCGCTCGGCGATGGTGTCGATGAGCGGGGCAGAGGATACCATACCGATCTTCACCGCATCCGGGTAAATGTCGGTGAACACGGCATCGAGCTGCTGTGCCAGAAACTGCGGCGTGGTGTCAAAAATGGCGGTCACGCCGGTGGTGTTCTGTGCGGTCAGGGCGGTAATGGCGCTCATGGCAAATACGCCGTTGGCGGTCATGGTCTTGATATCGGCCTGAATTCCGGCGCCGCCGCTGGAATCACTGCCGGCAATGGTCAATGCAGTTTTCATGGATAAAATGCTCCTTTGCAGCAAAAATGCGGATATGCCCGCAAAGACATATCCGCAGATAAAAGCGCTATCTCCCTACGTTGGCATGATCCAAATCAGGTCACAGGTCAGGGCAATGCAGCCCACTCTCAGTCCGCTTTGCGCGGGCTCCCTTTTTATAATAGAAAGCATACCACAATCGGGGAAAAGATGCAAGAAAAACAGGCCGCGCAAAATGCACCGCTTATTCGCCCAGTGCGGTGCGGATGTTGTCCAGCACCTTTTTGCTCAGCAGCACAAAGGCCTGCTTGGTGCGGCCTGCGGACACATTGGCGCAGCGCACGTTTTCCCGGGAAAAGAAGTCCTCGGCCACGGGGCCAGCGGCGGCGCGGGTGTCGCAGAAGAAATAGGTGCCGGGCAGGTCAAGCCACTTTTCCAGCGCAGCGGAATCAAAACCGGGGCCGATGGAAGTGTTGAACAGCACCTTGCCTGCGCCCAGCTGGGTAAACTCATTTTCGCCCAGCAGCAGCACGTTCTTATTCAGGCAGGTGAACACCACCTCGCTCTCAGCCAGTAGCTGAGCCAGCGGCTTAAAGGTCATACCGGCAGCCTCGGCGTCCGGCTTTGCGCTGCGGGCAAAGTAACTGATCTCTGCGCCCATAAATTGCAGCGCATCGGCGATCATCCGGCCGGAAACACCCAGCCCCACGATGCCCACCTTCAGGCCGGTGATCTCCACCGGCTCGTCCCGCAGCATAGGCATCCCAAAGCCGTGCAGCAGGCCGGTCAGCTCGTGCAGAACATACTCCACAACGCCGCGGTCACCGTAATCCCGGATGCCCAGCACCTGGATGCCCCGGGTGCGTGCGTAGGCGATATCCACGTTGGCGCTCTCCTCAGAGTACAGGCTGCAGCACATGCCGATATAGCGGATGTTGGGGCACTGCGCAATGACCTCCTTGCCCATGCGGGAGGTGTAGCTCAGCAGCACGGCGTCGGCGTCCCCGATGCGGCGCACCATCTCGTCGGCGCTGGCAGGCACGTCCCGGTACAACACCACCTCTTTGGCGTAGCGGTGCAGCTCCTCCTCGGCAGAGGGGATCAGGCTGACCGGCTCAATGGCAACAAGCTTTTCAAACATGACGGACTCCTCCTTATATTAGTAGAAGCAGACGGGCGAGGCCAGATTGCGCAGCAGAGAGACGGCGCTCCAGCCCGCAATGGCGCTGGTGGAGGAGCAGATATCCACCACAGCCTTCACGCCCTCGATCTCGGCAGTGATGCAGTGGTCATCGCCCACCCAGCCGGGCACAGAGTGCATGGTCACACCGGTGATCTCGGGGCCGGTGGTGGCCAGAGAGGTAGCCACTGCCACGTTCACCCGGCGGGGGAAGGTAGCGATGGCCTGCTTTGCATTGCCGGTGAACACGGTGGTCTTTTCGGTGTCGGTCAGCAGATGCTCTGCCCACACCGGGGTGTTGCGGAAGCCCTTTGCACCGGTATGGGTCTCGATGCCGGCGGTCTCCGGCAGGCCCTGCGCCTGTGCCATCAGGGTGACAGTCTGCAGCACGTCGAAGCCGCCGATAGCACCGCTGGCCAGGTGCACCTTGGCACCGCCCTCCACGGCAGCTGCCTTGACCTGTGCGTAGAAATCCAAATCTGCAAAGGCACCGATGGACAGAATGACCAGATTCACGCCCCGCTTCAGCGCCGGGATGGCCATAGCGCGCACCGACTCCACCGAGGCCGCCTCTACGATGTACTCCGGCTCAAGTGCCAGCAGCGCGTCCATATCCTCGCAGACGGCGCAGCCGACGTTGGCGGCGGTCTTTTCAGCCGAAGCGCGGGTGCGGCTGGTCACGCCCACCAGCTCGTAGTCCGGCAGCAGACCCTTCTTCCACGCGTCAGCCACGATGTTGCCCAGAAATCCGCAGCCCACAATACCCAATTTTGTTTTCATACCGTATCCTAAACTCCTTTTTTCTGCCTGTGGCAGCATATTCATAGCCAGTATACCATACCGGGTACAAAAAGGGAAATAATGTTTGCGGCAGCCCGGCGGGGCAGGACATAAAAAGTTAACAAAATAAATTACAAAAAAATTACAAAACCCTATTGCAAAATGGTTTCAAAAGAGTTACAATATGGTTACAGCAAGGGCAAAGCCCCAAGGCTGTGTGTGAAATCTTTTTCTTCTTGTTTTTTGGGATACTGGGCGCGGGTCCTCCTCCTCCGGCTGTTCTCCTTCACAGCTATGACCCATGCGCCGCACAGGCAGTGTCCCGCTTCGTGTGCAAAAGGGCTCGTCCGGTGTTTCGGACGAGCTTTTTTGCATTCTGCAAGCCCTGTTTTACCTGCAAAAGTGATACTTCAAAAATCAAAGTATGACCAATGCCCGAAAACGCTTGGCAATTTGTCTGTTTTTCCGCAAAGGACAATTATAAAGTTTGGCGCGGCAGGGGTTTGTATTCTTGCGGGCTTTGTGGTAAAGTATATACAATCAATTTATAAGCAGCAAACATGAATGATTTTGATGCTGATTTGTATCGGATGCGTTAAGGTGTATCTGAAAACAAAGAAAATGACGAATATTTCGCAAGCACAAGCGGGATTTAAGGCAAATAGCCGCAGGAATCCTTTGTGGATTTCAAGGCTGTTTAACGCAAAATCCAGCTGTGCTTGTAGAAATAGACTAAATTTTCGACTTTTCAGATACACCCTAAGAGAAAAGGAGTTTGATTATGGCTTATTTCTACGAAGAACCCTCCCGCACCTTTGGCGAGTACCTGCTGGTCCCCGGCTATTCCTCTGCGGAGAATGTGCCCACGGCGGTCAGCCTGAAGACCCCGCTGGTCAAGTACCGCAAGGGACAGGAGGAGTGCCCGCTGCAGATGAATATCCCCATGATCAGCGCCATCATGCAGTCGGTCTCCGGCGATAAGCTGGCCATTGCACTGGCTCGTCAGGGCGGCGTTTCCTTTATCTATGGCTCTCAGAGCATCGAGAACGAGGCTGCCATGGTGCGCCGCGTCAAGAGCTTCAAGGCCGGTTATGTGGTGTCCGATTCCAATCTGGCTCCCACTGCCACCCTGCATGATGTGCTGGAGCTGAAGGCACGCACCGGCCACTCCACCATCGCCATCACTGCCGACGGCACTCCTAACGGCAAGCTGCTGGGCATCGTGGCTTCCCGCGATTACCGCATCAACCACACCCCGGACGATGCCTGCGTTACCACCTTTATGACCCCCGTTGAAAAGCTGGTCACCGCTCCGGCCAACACCTCCCTGCACGACTGCAACAACATCATCTGGGACAACAAGATCAACACCCTGCCGCTGGTGGATGCCGAGGGCAATTTGGTGTATATGGTATTCCGCAAGGACTACGATTCCCACAAGGCAAACGTCAACGAGCTGCTGGATAAGAACAAGAGCTACGTTGTAGGCGCCGGCATCAACACCCGCGACTACGCCCAGCGCGTGCCCGCACTGGTAGAGGCCGGTGTGGATGTGCTGTGCATCGACTCCTCTGAGGGCTACTCCGAGTGGCAGAGCCGCACTATCGGCTGGATCCGCGAGCACTACGGCGATACCGTCAAGGTGGGTGCCGGCAACGTGGTGGACGCCGAGGGCTTCCGCTTCCTCGCTGAGGCTGGCGCAGACTTCGTGAAGATCGGCATCGGCGGCGGCTCCATCTGCATCACCCGCGAGACCAAGGGCATCGGCCGTGGTCAGGCTACCGCTGTCATCGAGGTTGCCAAGGCTCGTGACGAGTACTACAAGGAGACCGGCATCTATGTGCCCATCTGCTCCGACGGCGGCATCGTCCACGACTACCACATCACCCTCGCGCTGGCTATGGGCGCAGACTTCGTGATGCTGGGCCGCTACTTTGCCCGCTTTGACGAGAGCCCCACGAACAAGGTGCGCATCAACGGCCAGTATATGAAGGAGTACTGGGGCGAAGGCTCCAACCGTGCCCGCAACTGGCAGCGCTATGACCTGGGCGGCTCCACCAAGCTGAGCTTTGAGGAGGGCGTGGACAGCTATGTGCCTTACGCCGGTCCTCTGGCAGACGGCGTGCAGACCACCCTGTACAAGGTGAAGAGCACCATGTGCAACTGCGGCGCTCTGTCCATCCCCGAGCTGCAGCAGAAGGCCAAGCTGACCGTTGTTTCTTCCACCTCCATCGTGGAGGGCGGCAGCCACGACGTTGTGCTGAAGAACGCCACCCCCAGCATCATGAACGGCTAAGCCTGTTCTGAAAAGAATCTATTGATTTAAGCGCAGAGACCGCTGCACAGCGTTTGTGCAGCGGTCTTTTTGCGCGAAAATACTTGCACCGGCAGGGGAATCGTGCTATCATGATAGAAACGCTCTGTCATGACAGGGCGGAGGATCCCCCTGCCGGGCAAGCGGCAGGCGGCGCGCAGTAGGGAAGAGCTGACGCCGGGTATAAATAGAGAGGAAAACATTCATGAACGAGATCAAGGTTGAGCCTTATATCCCCGATGAGGACTACGATAACCCCGCGATGGTGGTGGATTTTTATGAATTCACCATGGCAAACTGCCTGTTCCTGCATGGCTTTAAGAATACCACGCTGGTGTTTGATATGTTCTTCCGCAAAAACCCGGATAATCAGGGCTATTCCATCAGCGCAGGCCAGCGCAAACTGACCCGCTTTTTGCTGGACTATCACTTCAATGAGCAGGATATCCACTGGCTGCGCACCAAGGGCATGAGCGAGGAGTTCTGCGAGTATCTGCGCACCTACAAGTGGAAGGGTGATATGTACGCCCTGCCCGAGGGCACGGTCTGCTACCCCCATGTGCAGATGGTGCGCATCGAGTGCGATCTGGTGGGCGCGATCCTGATCGAGACCTACCTGCTGCAGACCATGAACTTCCATAGCCTGATCGCCACCAAGGCCACCCGCGTTACCGGTCTGAACACCCACACCCCCCGCAACGTCATGGAGTTCGGCACCCGCCGCGCACAGGGCGAGAGCGCCGGTAACGATGGCGCTTACGCCGCAGTGCTGGGTGGCTGCATCGGTACGGCCAACTGTCTGGCAGAGATGAAGTTCGGTGCAGAGGTCAAGGCCGTGGGCACCGTGGCACACAGCTTTATCGAGTTTTTCCCCACCGAGTTCGATGCCTTCAAGGCCTTTGCCGATACCTACCCGGATTCGGTCAGTCTGCTGCTGGATACCTATAACATTATGGAGAGCGGTCTGCCCAACCTGATCAAGCTGGACGATTATCTCATTGAGAAATACCCCAACGATCCCAACCGCCGCGTCAAGAGCGCCCGCATCGATTCCGGCGACCTTGCCCGCGGCTCCAAGCGGCTGCGCAAGGCACTGGATGCCGCCGGTAAGCCCTACATCAAGCTGGTAGCCTCCAACGGTCTGGATGAGAAGAAAATCGCCAACATGGAACTATACGAGCACGCACACTTCGACTCCTACGGCGTGGGCGAAAACCTCATCACTTCTGCCTCCGACCCCGTGTTCGGCGGCGTATACAAGTTGGTGGCAGTGAAGAAGCCGGACGGCAGCTACACCCCCAAGATGAAGTGCTCGGACTCCGCCAGCAAGGCCATCATCCCGGGCAAAAAGATGCCTTGGCGTCTGTACGACGAAAACGGTCAGGCACAGTGCGACCTGATTGCCATGGACGGCGAGGTCATCGAGGCCGGTAAGCCGGTCACTATGGTCAATCTGGACTCGGACGCCATCGAACGCACCATCACCTTTATCCCCACCGCTGTGCGCCCGCTGTTGGTGCCGCATATTCTGGGCGGCGAGCTGGCCATTGAACTGCCCTCTATTGCAGAAAAGAAGGCCTATATTGCAAAGCAGCTCACCGAGGAGACTTGGGAGAGCGAGTTGCGTCTGGAATGCCCTCACAAGCACTACGTCAACATGACCCCCGCAGTGGCCGAGTGCCGCTCCCGGATGTACGCCGAGCTGCACGGAGGCAAGGTGTAAGCAGCACCGAATAAGCGGTTTTTCTTGACAAAACAGGGAAACTATTGTATCATAAAAGCCGCTGATTTAATAAAAATGTTAATACCACCAGATTGCGAATAGCAGTGTGGTTGTAATAATTTTTCCTCACACCTGTTATTCCCGGCTCTCTCTCAAGCCAGAGGGCAGCAGGACTTTGTAAGCCGGGGTTGCGCCGCTGTGGTGAAATTGGCAGACACGAGGGACTTAAAATCCCTTTCTGGAGACAGAGTACGGGTTCGACCCCCGTCGGCGGCATGTAAAAGCTCAGAATTGTTCGTTGATTCGAATGATTCTGGGTTTTTCTTTTTATTCCATTTTCTGGAAGTGCTGAGCGGGCGAGAGGGATTTTTCGCGAAAAAAGGAGGAGTCTCTCTCGTGCGTAACCGTGATTTAAGACCCGCTGCCAAGGCAAACCCCACCATCCAACAGGCCTTTGAAAGGTTCCAAAAGTACAACCGGCTCAAGAACCTCTCCCAAGGCTCACTCGACTTCTACGTCGCAAAGGGCAGAAGCTTCTTTCGGTTTCTGGGGGATACAGAGCAGCCCATCAATACCATCACAGAGGAAACGGTAGAGGATTATATCTTCTATATGAAGGACCAACAGCTCCACGATACGACCATCAATACGAATCTCCGTATGGTGCGTGCGTTCTTGTACTGGTGCATGGAAAAAGGCTATCTGGAAAAGTATCCGATCAGACTGGTGCGTGCAGATGATCCGATCAAGGAGCCCTACACCACCGATGAGCTGCAGAAGCTGCTGAAGGAACCGGACTGCAAGACCTGCTCCTTTGCCGAATACCGCAATTGGGTCATTGTCAACTTCCTGCTTGGTACCGGCTGCCGTGCGTCCACGCTGCTCAACCTGCAGATTGGAGATTTGGACCTTTCCGCCGGGACAGTATTTTTCCGCCACATGAAGGCGCGTAATCAGCAGATCGTGCCGCTCTCTAAGGCACTGGTCAAGATCATGGAGGAGTATCTGGAGCATCGTACCAGCGACCCTACAGCCCCGTTGTTTGTCTCGGAGTATGGCAACCAGATGACGTTGAATTCGCTCGGGAATGCGATTTGGAATTATAATCATAGCAGAGGCGTGGAGAAGACCTCTATGCACCTGTTCCGGCACACCTACGCCAAACTGTATATCCAAGCTGGCGGCGACCCGTTCCGCCTGCAAAAGTTGCTGGGACACGCAGACCTTACCATGACCCGGCGGTATGTGGCACTGTATGCGGACGACCTGAGAGCCAACTACGACGCCCTGAATCCCCTAGAACAGCTGACCCGCAAAAATCGCCACGGAGATAAGATCAAGATGGGGAAGGGGGAGTAAAATCAAAAATACAACTTTAATGTAACAGCTATCCGAAATTTGCAACGCTCATTCATGATACGGCATCATTTGTCTGGTTGCTTTGATCGATTTGAAACAAATTGTCATCGATGTTTCGCTGCTTTTCACAATGCGGCATCGTTGATTTTGCTGACAGGCACATCAAACATCTGATCTGAAATTTGTCGTACCAACGATGTTTGTTTCGAACTCAAGCAACACAAAAGCCCCTGCCCGTAAAAAGGCAGAGGCTTATTTTCTTATTTAATGAGAGATTTACAGGTAAGCGGCTTAGTGGGTTTCTGTGTTTCTTCTGCTTCTTCCTGTGCAATAGCGGCTTTTTTAGGCTTTCTGGCTTCATCAGAGAAGGTCTCATGAATCAGCTTGTCCAGCTCATACCGCAGCCTGTCGTATTCTTCTTCCGGGAAGTTCTGTACGGCGTCCTGAATGCTTTTCTTGAGTGCGCGCTTCAGTGCCGGGGAGATGGAACAACTGGGCTTTTCAGCAGTCAGATGCTCACTTTCGGAATTCATAACTACCCCGGGCATAGATTGGTCGTCCATCTGCTTGCGGACAGCCTGCAAAATATAGCCTTGTGTGCTCATTCCCTCGTCCGCAGCACATTTCTTTATGCGTGCAGCCTCTTCCTTGTAGGGTTTCAGCAAGATCTGGGAATATTTGGCATCACTCTTCTGATTACTTATTTTTTTTGCTTCGGTATATGCCATGGAGACCTCCGTATATCGTGCGGCGGGTTGATATATCGTGAAAACACTCAACTAAAGCCGCTTATCTCATTGAAAACACAGCAAAACAGAGAAAACACGATATAGTGCTTGACGATGGCACGGTATCGTGATAATCTAGGTGCATCCAGACAGCTCCACTTTTTTCCCGGAGCTGTTAAACATCCACCTTTAAAACAGGAGGTTCATCCCATGCACCACCCCAGCATTACGCGCCTGCCCTTTCAGTAGCATCCACCACCCATAGAGCTAGCTCACCGGGATGAAATTATTATACCATCTATCCCTTCTTTTTTCAATCTTGACGTCTAAAGGAGAGAAAACGCCATGAAGCAGAACGCGAAGACTAGCCGCGCCGTTGAACAGCTTGAGAAGATGCTTCGTGTGTTTAACCAGCACTGTTTCAAGGGGGAGTTCCCGGAGACCATCATCAGGCTGAAGAAAACGCAGCCTGCTTACGACCGCATCACCTGCGCGACTGTATGGAGCTGCTTATAAAGACCAACTAAAAAGGCCAGAGATTCCCGGATATACACACCATCGAATACGAAATCAGCACCAAAGAAGGCAACACTGTCACGGTGGATGCTTTTTGAAAGTAAACTAAAAAAGGAGAATTATTATGACTACTAGCACTACCTCTGATGTAATTACAGTTCTAACCGCCGAGCAGCTCTTTTGCGTCATCAAGCGCTTTCCTCGCGTGTGGTTTTCGCTCATCAGCACGAACCCTTATGTATGCTATGAGGTTCCTGTACCATCGGAGGCGGTTTCTTTTGACCATGACAATGGCTGGCCAACGATTTGTGCCAGGACGGATATAGAGCAATTCGTCGCCGTTTCCTGTGATAGATATCAGTGTAAGGTTGATTTTTACGACAATGACATCGTAAATCTTGAAGCCACTCCACTCACAAATGGAGACAATGAATACCCCAATATCAGCATTTCCGTTACGCAGTACTTCTAATTTGGAGTGCACCTTATCTATTATCCCAATTTCAGTCTGTCAGCTATGATCTAGGGTCGGTTTTGGCATTGCTTTCAATCATTTCTGGCATCTCTGACCCTATTTTTCATATCAACCAGTGAGTTTATATTATGAAGGTCGCATATGTCTGCGTCAGCACTGGAGCACAGAACGAAGCGTTTGACCAGAGTTTTTTCTGGTAGGCGCTGACAAACCGGCGCATGGTCTGGCAAGATGGCTAGGCTGTGCGCCTTATATTGTTATAGAGGTTATTACATGAAAATGCCCTTTGACGGCTTCTACTTGAAGCTTTTGGATGAACAGAACGGAACCCACGAATATGAGGAATATCTACGCAACTGCAAGGAGAACCCGTTGACCGAGGAAGAGCAGCGGGAATGGACAGAAAGCGCCCGTGCAGCGATTGCAGAGCTGGAACTGATAAACGCAGAGCCAGAGCCCACCAGACAGGCAGCAGAGCCGGAAGCAGAGGCTGAGGGGATATCCAGTCCCCAGACGCCAGAGCCCACCGAGCTGCAGGAAGGGTGCTGTGCCGTTCAGGAGGCAGAGGAAGCGCCAGAGGTGGAAGTGGTGCCCGCAGAAGCAATCGTGCCATTGGTAAAGATAGGAGGGGACGCCCCGGCGGAGAAGGAGCGGTGGGCGTATGCTTCAGAATTGATCGGTGATGCATTCCAGCATTGGGGGAATGGAAGAGTTCTTCTGGATATGGGAACCGGACGCGGCAAGAGTGAATTCGTTATCCGGAAGATGGCTGGATGGGCGGTTGATCAGTTTTTGAAGGGAAATTATGACAACCGGATCCTTATGATTTGCCCGTTGACGCTATTGCATGAAGATCTGGAAAAACGACGTAGGGCAGAATACTTGATGGTGTTCGGCGATGATTCAGAAGAAGGATGGGATCTATATAAAGAGGTCTTAACCGTTATCACCTACCAGAAACTTGAGCAACTCTGTAAGGGAGACGTATCCGATCAGAGAATCCTTCAAGAGCTATTGGACAGACATCGAATTATCATTGCGGATGAATGCCACTACTGGTCCGAGTTCTCAGCCTTCAATATCAATACACACTATTCACTTGATGCCCTCCTACAGGCAGAGAAAGACCATACCGTGGTTTATATGAGTGCAACCGGGCGGGATACTTGGAAACTTCTGGAAGAAAAAGGTGGTCCAACGCAGTCTGAACGTATCTATAGGTTGCCGCAGTACTATGAGTACGTCAAAGCCGCCTATTTCTATGCCCGACACAATCTGGTGACGATCCTGAAACGCCTTCCGGCGGGTGAAAAAGCAATCGTGTTCATGGAACTTGGCGATGATTTGGCCGAAATGGAAAAAATATTTGGCGACACAGCCGCATATTATTGCTCACCTTTCAACGAAAGATATCGGAAAAAGTACAGCGACTTTTCGGTCTGCGTGAAGGATGGCCAGCAGCTAAAGGATATTCTGTTCACGACAAAGGCTATGGGTGTGGGAATCGGATTGAAAGATCGGGGTGTGAAGCATATTTTTATCGACCAATGGAATCCTCTGGAAATAGCTCAGTCACTCGGACGCAAGCGCTCCTTGGATGCAGATGACACCTGTACTGTCTATTTCAGGGATTATAGTCTTGACTGGTACTGGGGCACAAACAGTGGGCTGAAAAAGTTTCATGGTATGCTGTTGAACAAGTATTTGCCAGCGCAGGCGTACATGGCAGGCGAAGAAGAATTTAATAAATACCTGCATAGTGACAATCCGGAAGTGATTCAGAAAAAAATCGATAAGAGTAAAATTTTGGAACACAATGTAGTCAATGGATACCATATCAATCCGCTGGGGCTTCAACAGGTAGAGCACGATATCGAAATGCTTTATGACATTATGAGCTCAACGAATTATCCTGAGTCATTTATGAAGTATGCGATGTTTAACCTGCACCAACCCATCAAACCGTATCGGTTCAAAGATTTGGAAGATTGGCTCTATGCGCACCTGAATCAACCGATGGATTCAGAGGAAATGACAGAAAAAATTATGAGTTTTGGCTATATTGAAAAATATCAAGGGAGAGAGCCGGGTCAGATGGGTTTGAATAAATTTCTTCTATGTTATGGTGTTAAGATTATAAGTGATAGAGAGAATAAGAGAAACGAGAATCGCGATAAAACTTTCTGGATTTTGATTAAACAGTGACTATAGTTGGTGGCGCAAAATTTGGTATATAATATATATATAAATAGCAAAAAATGCGCCAAACTATCTTCTAGTAATATTCTCGGTAATAGTAATCTCAGTGCGGTGACTCCAGTGCCCTTAACATGCAAATGGCTGCAGCACTATGGATATGATCTTGGAAGTAAGCAGAAGCGATTTGAAGCAGGACAAAAGAAAATGGTCTGGTGGGTGATAAAATCAGAGAATTGATGCCTACGAAATTCACTCTATTATATAAAATAGTGAAAAATATAGGCATCGAAATAACAGAAGCTCGACTACTGATTTGAGTGGTCGGGCTTTTATTGTGGGTGATTAAGAATGGAGGCGTCTTTATTGACAAATCTATTTCTATCTGCGTGGAATGATAGCTGAGTGCTTTCGAACGTCCGAAGAATGAGGATGGGCGGAAACACTCGATTAGCATGAACACACTAACGGAAATCTTGATGAAGCGAACCTGCGAGCTTTTTCAAGATTGGAGTTGAGGAGCGACAGCGAATGTATCACAATGATTCGATTCATCGTCAAAATATATGGGGCTTCTTTGAAAAGATCAAAAAAATGTTGATTCTCAGTTTGTTGAGAAAACACGATAATGCGTCAAATATTGAGAAACAAGAAAGCGTCTGCCCGGCGGATGGCGTCACAAATCGTTACTCTATCTGGATTGACCCGATTGAAAAGTTCACTTCGAATGGAATGTGACGCATTATCGCTGATTCGCTGCATGACTATACATGTCGTGGATACTGTTCCGCAGCCAAATTTTCAGCCGCCAAATTTACATACGGATATTTCCGTAACTATTTTCGTGGGCGGATTTTTACGCCGTCCAAAAGGGAGTGGGTCAGAGCGACACCCCTGCAACATGGCTCAACTTGATGCGGGTTCAAAGGCTCAGTAGTCAAAATGAGGGTCGATGAACCGTTATCAAAATGATTACAGTTGGAAAAGCTCAGTAGTTAAAATGACTGACAAGAAGCATATTCTATCGATGATACGATCAATGAACATTGGTCAAACGGGTAAAGGATAAAAAGTCCTCAAAATGAGGAAAGTTCAATAGAGCTCAGATGAGAAGTTGGTATTTCGTAGTAGCCTCGATTTGTGGGGGTACTAAAAGCGCCGCATAGCAGATGACGGCTTTCTATGATCTGCACAGATTGCAACATGCGATTTGTCGTTCTGTCGTTATATTTCGTTCAACTGATGACATTTTGTCCCTAGTTGAAACCAAATCAAGACACAAAAATACCCCACTGCTCGACATAGAGTAGCGGGGTGGTGTTGTTGAGGAGTGCTTATTTTAGAATAAAGAGATCGTCATAGCGGGCGACACCATTATAGAGCAGCTCGAGCATGGTCACGGCAGAAGGGCGACCATTCAGAGGATAGCCAGCCAGCTCCTGAACGCGCTCGGGGCAGAGATCCCATGCGACCTTGGATGCCCGGCGGATCGTGCTCTGGACTGCTTTGGGCTCGTATAGCTTCTTGTCGGCAATAGGCGTGTAGATTTCTTTCTCTACAGCTCGCAGGCGGTCTTCGTCCTCGGCAATCAGCGTCAGAGCTTGTGATAGAATAATGTAGGCGTTCATGTTACGGGTGATCCCGACATAGCGCAGTACATCATTGATACGGGCGGATAAATCGGAAGTAACCATTTTGACATCATCCCCATTACATATATTTGGACCAGTTTTATCCAGTCCGAAATAAATGTAACGCAAAATATGCCAAAACAGGCGAAAAGCGTCCAAATACGTCATAAAGTGTCGAAATATGTCGTAAATGTATGGCGGTGGCGTACACCAACAGGGGATAGGAGCGCGGCAGCAGGGAGCTTGGTTATGATATATACAGTCTATAAGGACGTTGGGATGTGGGCGGCGGCAGATTTCCATGGCACCATCGTCTGAATTCCAGAGGGGGGTTCAATTTGAAATCCCCTTGAGAGCGAGTTAAGCCGGTCTTTGTTACGCTCATGACAGACGGCAGATTTCCATAACACTGCACAGATTATATGTAATAATATTACGTGCCTTCGTGATACCACCCTCAACGCCGTTCAATTTGAACGATGTTGAAAGTGGGTCGAGACGTTCGGCGTTTCGTTCGCAGCATGAGGGGTACTACCCTGTACTGTCTGGTACACTCCCATTGCCACAAGTGACGATGGTCAAAAATGTCCACCGTGCGCAGAAGTGTGCTATGACCGGGTGTCCACAAATCTACAACCCTTTGATTCTAAAGGTAGCAAAACGCGACTTTTGAACCTATCGCTCACAATTGAGTAATGTATAGGGGGTCACTAAATTGATGACCCCTTTATTGATAGGATTCCACAGCAGGCTGGGGAAATAGCAACCCCCGGATTGATGGGGGATTCGCTACACAGCTGAAAATTCAGCCATCAACCTTTTCCACACAAGTAGAGAAAGACCTGTATTCTAGTTATAACCCTATTTTCCAGAAATGGAACAAACTCAATTATCAAGCTGTAAATCCGCCGGGATATCTGCTATCTGATATTAAACGCCGCTCTTTAAGTTCACTTCTTGACCGAATACCGCGTAAAAAAGAGCCCTGCTACTCGTGTCTGAGCGGCAGAGCTCTGTTGCTGCTATAGGAAATGGCAGTTGGTGTTAGCGTTCAATGATCTCAGTGGTAATTCTGGTTTGACCTTCACCAAGAAGCTTGCCATACGCGCGATCTGAGATCCGCTTGAACTCCTCTGCTTTTTCTCTTGATGTAAAGTAATCTTGTCCCAGCACGGAATCTCTGTCCTCATGATCGATAATTTGCACCAAGATTTTATTTTCAGCCATAAGCTTACCTCCTGCTGCTGATAGAAGTGGTGACGATGGGCGCGATGTCTATTACCGCAGCTTTCTCATATAGGCTTGGGACGTCCTTTTCTGTCTCTCGTAGAAGGTAACGCCAGTAACATCATCCACGACCAGATCATCATAAGGAATGCCCTTTTTGTTCAGATGATCAATGAACCAGCGCTTTTTCAGATAGCACCACGGGGTTCTGCTGAGGTCGCCGTAACTCGATGCAGGCCGCTCACATGCGTTGTAGGTTTTGCCGCAGATGCTCCACCATTCTTTACGCACCCGCTCCCGCATTTGCAGAACCTCAGAGGTGCCATGAAGGCCATGCTCCTCGCCATACTGATAATCTGCCTTCTTGATTTTTGCGTTCTGTCCCGCGCTGACTGCACCAGCTGCACCAAGACCCAACATGCCTAAAAATAACGAAAAAGCGCCTGCCATAATAGTTTCCTCCTGTATTTTGAAGTATGTTTGCTTTTGCTGTATCTGAAGTCTACCAAACGATGCATCCGATAAGATGGACTTACAAGTGTGCTGTTAAAAATATGGAGCGTTGTGGCTGCCGTCGCGCGAACTGATGGATGACCGCACTATAGCAGGCAAAAAGTCTCCGGTAAGGCCTCCGGTGGCGGGGAGCACCTCACTCCGTCAGCCCTAACAGATAATCAGTCGACACCTGATAGAATTGGGCGAGCTGGATCAGATGGGGGATCTCGGGGCATTTGTCGTGCTCCCATGCGTAGACTGCCCGGCGGGTAACACCCATAGTTCGGGCAAGCTCGGTCTGGGTATAGCCGTGCGTCAGGCGTAGATGCTGCAAACGTTCTGATATAATGGTCATAGCTGCTCTCCTTTAAATAATGGGCGTCCTCTCACAGCCCGGCGGATCTCTGTCTTTACGGGTGCATTTTTAAACAACGTCAAGGGTAATAGTGCCGCTCTCTTTGGTGATGAGCTCATACTCGGTGGACTGGATATCTCGCAATACCAGCTTTTCAATACTCAGGATGCTGGCAAGGGGGATGGAAAGCATGGTGTGTCCGGCCATGAAATGCAGCTCTGACTTGTTCCGGTGCGTGTGCAGCTGGATGTCTTGGAACGCGATGTCTGCCCCGGAAAAAACGGCGCACCCACTGGCTTTGCACTCGGATGTCTCGGCAAGAAAGGTGTCAATAGCGATTTTATAAGTATCCATGAGGAGCCTCCTGTTTTTATATATAGCACTACTCTCACTCGTGCCCTCGCTCTCTGTCCTGCTATGATTTAGTCAGCCTTCACAAACAGCTCCATGCAGTCCGCACAGATGACCCGCACGTCCTTGGTGCTCCGGATGATGGTACCGCACTTGGGACATACCCACCGCCGGGTGCTGCTCTTTGCCTTGGGAGGTTTCGGTGCGCCGGTCTGACTGCTGCCGGGTGCCTTGCTGCCTGCTCCGGTGCCTGCCATATCCGACCATGCCAGCCGCTCGCCCATCTGGATGTCCTGCCAGCCTTGAAAGATGATGAAGTCCAACAGCTCCTCGGACGGGCTCGTGATGGTCCAGCCATATTTCTCGTGGTGGTCGACGGTCAGCCCGTGTGCCTCGGCCTGCTCTTTAAAGCGTCGGTTGTGGTAGACCCCGTTGTTGCTGGTGTCTTTGATACCGGTCTCCATGCAGTACTCATGCACCATCTCGTGCAGCAGGGTGGAAGTGGTCTCCTCGATGGGGCGGTCAAGGGTAGCCGACGAAATATTGATCTCGTACTTGTTCTCGCCGCCTGCCTGCCAGACCTTGGAACAGGTGATATGACCATAGGCGGACGGGGTCTTTTTCAGGCTGATGATGGGCTCGGGCAGCTTGCCTGCAAAGTAGTGCTTGTTGAGCTCGCGGAACATCTTTTCCAGCTGACCGGCAGCGCGGGAGGTTTTGACAGTCTGTTTCATGATTTTTCGGTCCTTCCTCTTGATAAAAAAGGCCGGGACAGGTATAATATTGGTGTAGCCCGCCCCGGCGGGTGTGTTGGGCTCTGTACAACGTCAGCTTTGGTCGGAAGGCGCTGTATGGGGCTTTTCTTTTTCAGGTGATGCTCAGGCGGGTGCCGGTGACCGTTTTGCTGTACTGGTCGTACAGGTCGGGAGCTACGGCCTTGATGACTTTGCTGTCCAGTCGGGTGCTGGAGAAATCAGACAGGCGGACTTTGTGGCAGCCTACTTCCAGATAGTTGGTGGAGCGCTCAGCCAGTGCCTCGCGGATCTGGATCTTCAGCTGCTCCTGCTCAGCCTGTGCGGCCTCAATCAGTTGGGCGGCCTCCTTGTACTGCTCGACAAGGGTCAGTAAAACGTTGATACTCATGTGTGTACCTCTCTTCAAATTGTTGGTGAATGGTCGGATGTGAGAACCGGTGTTCCCGATGGCATGAGTATACACATGATTGCACAATTATGCAAGATGGAATGTTGCACAAAGAAAAAACGATGATTTTATGCACTATGCATAATTGAGCAATCATGCATAATAAACAATACATATAAGAGTGGAGAGACTACAATGGGTGGAAGAACCAGTGCGGCAAGCCACAACAAATACAATGCAAAAGCCTACGACCGGATAAACCTTGTTGTCCGTAAAGGTCAGAAGGAGCAGATTCAGGAGTATGCTAAAGAGAAGGGGATGAGCCTGAATGCCTATATCAACGCCTTGATTCAGGCAGACATGGGCGAACACCTAACCCCGGGGGTAGTTAAAAATCTGGAAGGGGACGCTGACTCGGTAGAATGAGATAGTTGTTCCATCTCCCCAGACCTGATTAAAATCTAGCAGCAGAAGGCCTCTGTCTTTCACAGAAATGTGATCGGCGGGGGCCTTTTTAGCGTAAAAAATAGCCTGACCCAGAGCAGGTGGTAGCTGCAGTGACGGGATGCAAGTTATACCTATATATAATAGGGGCAGCAGGGAAGAGAGTAAAAATTATGTAGTACTGTGCGATATACCTCGTCAGGACTCCTGACTGATGTGACGGCATGAACTGGTTTTTCCGCGCGAGGGGGCGTTCTATTTAACGGTTGTCATTACATCGGAGCGGCTATCACACCTGACTGCACTCTCCAGCGCCTTGGACAACTATATGACCACACATTTTGTCCATCGATGATTTCATCTGGAGCTTTCATGCGAAACTGGGCAATGTGCAAAAAAGTTCTGGCTGAATCGCATTTTTTTCTAAAACATGGATGGATACATTTCCTCGGATTTCTATTGATTCCCAGATATAACCATGATAGAATAATAAGAGAATTCAGACGGCCACGTAGAAGAACTGGTATCCTCTGTTTTGTGATGGAAGGATACGCCTTGATTGCGGTAAGGAGGTGAATCCAGTGGGCTTATGTCTGTTTGCGAACAATCATGTGATAGATCATGAGAAAACCCGAATGATAGATCAAAATAAAAAGCCCACTGCTGTTTCCCTTGCTGGCGTGATGCGCAAAGGTGAAAATGAAGTGGGCTTGTTGAGGTTCTACAAAAATGTGAAATATTACATACTTGGATCAATACACATGCGGCGCTTGAGCTGTAGCATGACGTCCTGGTTTTCATTACGGCCACATTGCATTTGAAATGACCTTGGGCGAAGCTGTCGTCCGAGGGCTTTTGTCTGTCCAGAGATCAGTGATAACAATCTGTCAATCTGTGGAGAAGAGGAACGGTTATCTAAAAGGAAGGTGCTTGCCGGAACGGTGTGAGTTAAAGAAATTACTTAAAAACGAATAACGATAAGAAACGTATAGATAAGAATTTGTGTGAGGAGATATTGAATGATTGCTGGAAATAAAACAACTGTAAACGGTTCTATGAACTATTATGTGCAAGAATCACCAAGTGTAAAACGGCGATGCTATGCGTTTGTGAAAAGAATGTTTGATATTGTGGCCTCTGCTGCCGCTTTAATCATTTTGTCACCCATCATGCTGATCGCAGCAATTTTGGTTTATGTTGATGATCCGGGAAAGGTATTCTACGGCCATGTCCGAATCGGCAAAAACGGAAAGCCGTTTAAGATGTGGAAATTCCGTAGTATGTACATGAACGCCGATAAAATGATCGATCTGCTTACGCCGGAGCAGGCAAAGCAGTACTACACGGAATTCAAAATCGACAATGATCCACGCATAACTAAGATTGGAAACTTTTTACGGAAAACCAGTCTGGACGAATTGCCGCAGCTTTTCAATGTACTTTGCAATGATATGAGTCTGGTAGGCCCTCGCCCACTGATTGAGTCGGAAATTCAGACCTATTATGAAGATACCCACGACGTACTGCTAGCTGTAAAGCCGGGTGTTACCGGATACTGGCAGGCTTATGCGCGTAATAATGCGACCTATCAAAGCGGCGAACGGCAGAAAATGGAAATGTATTACGTTCGAAACGCTTCGCTGTGGCTGGATATCAAAATCCTGTTTAAAACCGTAGAGAGCGTCCTGAAGAAAAGTGGAGCACAGTAATAAAAGCATCAAGATCAAAGGGGATAGCATGACAGAACCTATAAGAGTTGCGCAGATGATGACCGATATGAACTACGGCGGTGTGGAAATGGTAGTTATGAACTACTACCGACACATTGATCGGACAAAGGTTCAGTTTGATTTCTTTGCACTGGAAGGCTCGGCAGTACCTCAGAGAGAAGAAATCGAGCGACTCGGCGGACGGGTTTATATTGTGCCGAAGTACACGCATCTTTCGGCATATGAGAAGGAAATCATTCGACTTTTTAAGCAAAACCAATATAAGATAGTTCACTCCCATATGAATACACTTAGTGTTTTTTCATTGTGGGGGGCCAAAAAAGCAGGCATTCCGAACAGGATTGCGCACAACCACTCGACAGCCGGTAAAGGAGAGACGAAGAAGAACATTATTAAATATGCGCTCCGACCGTTTGCTAAAATCTATCCAACAAAGTTGTGCGCTTGCTCACAATATGCAGGTGAATGGCTTTATGGAAAAAACACAGAGTTTCAGGTGTTCAACAACGCAATCGATTTGAGCCGTTATTCCTACGACCCGCAGAAAGCTGCTACTGTGCGAAAAGAATTAGGTTTGGAAGACAAGCTCGTTGTTGGTCATATCGGTAGATTTTGCTACCAGAAAAATCATGACTTCCTGATCGACATTTTCAACGAAATCCACAAGCAACGGCAAGAGGCCGTTCTACTTCTGATTGGAGAAGGTGAACTGGAGCAAGACATCCGTAACAAAGTCAAGGAACTGGGTTTAGAGGATAGCGTCCGTTTCATGGGCAAGCAAAAAGATACAAGTGAATTTTATCAAGCAATGGATTGCTTTGTTCTGCCTTCCCGATATGAAGGACTGGGTGTAGTGGCAATTGAAGCACAAGCTTGTTCTGTACCAGTAATTTGCTCAACGGCGGTTCCTAAAGATGCAAAAATCACTTCTTCTGTAAAATTTATTGGATTAGATGAATCTTCTTCGAATTGGGCTGACTGTGTTTTGGATGTTATAAAAACGCAAGTGAAAAGAAATGAACGAGAAGAAGTCCGGAAAGCTGGTTACGACATTGAAGTTGAAGCACAAAAGCTGACTGACTTTTATGAGGAACTGTTAAAATGATTGGATCTGTTGTGGTTTTGTATAATCCGACAAAAGATGAAATAGAAAATATAAACACATATCTTTCAAGTGTCGACTATGCCGTCATCGTTGATAATTCAACACATAGCAATGAAAAATTAGTGGAGACACTTGTCTACGATAAAAATAAGATACAGTATGTTTCAAAGCAAGTAAATCTAGGACTATGCAAGGCATTAAATATTGGAGTAGACATTTTAAAAGAAAAAGGGTGCGAATGGGCGCTTTTATTTGATGCGGACAGCAAACTCGGCTCTGATATTGTAACCGTATATAAAAAAGCAATAGAAGACCATAAAGGAAAACCGGTAGCATTATTTGCACCAGTTCATGTGTTTGATCGATCGAATGCTGCTCCGTATCAAGGATATAAAAATATTGATTGGTCTATGACGTCAGGCTGGCTAATTAATATAGAGATATTTAAAAAGCAGAATGGCTTTTTTGAAGAACTCTTTGTTGATGGGTTGGATATGGATTACTGCTTTAAATCTCATGAAAATGGATATCTGGTTGTTGAATGCGGTAAAGCTGTTATCAACCATCACCCGGCGGAAACAAAAAGCTTTCTTGGGTTTAAATATGGAATTGCATCGCCGTATCGATACTATATGCAGGCAAGGCAGTTGATTTGGTGCTGGAAGAGATATAAAAAGCCGAAAGCGTTTTTTGTTTATTTGTATAAGTGGACTAAAATTCTTCTTCTGTTTGATAGAAAAAAAGAATATGTCGACAGCATGTTAAAAGGAACGAATGATGGATTTTTTTTACTAAGAAAGGAACAATATAATGCAGAATAATCAAGCCCCGCTGATCACTGTAGTTGTCCCCATATATAAAGTTGAGGAATATCTAGATGAGTGCGTACAAAGTATCTTAAACCAAACATATCATAATCTGGAAATTTTTTTGGTTGATGATGGTTCTCCGGATCGATGTGGTGAAATGTGTGATACATATGCCGAAAAAGATTCACGTGTCAAAGTAATCCACCAAAAAAACAGGGGACTTTCCGGCGCAAGAAATTCGGCTATTGATATTGCAACGGGTGAATACATTACATTTGTAGATAGTGATGATTATCTAAAAGAGGACATGATTGAAACGCTCTATCAGGAAGTCTTACAATATAATGCAGAGATAGCGACAGCAGCATACGAAAGCTTTTTTGAAGATGGAAGCAGAGCGTCCAATCCACATGACGGAAAAATTTTTGTGTATTCCAAAGAAGAGGCATTGGACTGCTTTTTGTTTAACGATTATCTGACGCCATGCGTGTGGGGAAAACTGTATAGCATTTCACTTTGGAAGGAGGTTCGGTGTCCGGAGGGAAAGTTATTTGAAGACCAGTTTACAACATATAAACTGATTGATCAGTGCAAAAAAGTGGTATATGATACAACTCCGAGATACTACTACAGAAAAAGAATGGGCTCAATCGGGCATAGTTCTTTCTCAGAGAGAACATATGATTTGTATGATGCAATTCATGAAGAGTATAATTATATTTCTCAAAAGTACCCTAAGGAGTGCCCTAATATTGCGGTAGCAAGAATTACTTGGGAGATTGTTTTTGTGAATATGATGATACGTTCGGATGCAATTGAAATTAAAACGGTTGTGGATGTACAACGATTTGCAAAGAAAAATATAAAAAAAATATTGCAGTGCAAGTATATTAATGGGATGCGAAGAGTGCAGATTGTTTTGTTTTCGTATGCCTTTGGTCTTTATAAAGTAATGTATAAAAAGTTTATAGAAAAGAAAGCTACAACATAAGGATTGCGCACTATGAAAAAATTGGTGGTTAATCAATATCGGCTGTTTTGCATTAATGTAGTTCTTTTGGTATTGGCTGACTGGATGCAAAGTTCGCTTCTATTTCAAGGCATGCCTTTCGTGGTTGCATTCTTCAAATATTCAGCACTTCTATTTGGAATTCTCGCCTTTATTTTGGAATATAAGAAAGGATTAAATATAGGAGAAACTGCAAAGTTGTGCTTTTTGCTATTGCTATCCCTCTTGACTTGCTTAAAGACAAGGAACATGAGCTACCTTTTAATTGTCCTAATAATTACAACAGCAAAAGACATTCATATTGACGACTTTATAGAAATTAATTTTAAAGTATCCGTCATCTGTGCAATCATTCAGATTTCGTTATGGATATTAAATTGCTTTGTTAGCCTTGGTTTTCCTATATATGAAAATGCTATAGAACATCGAATAGGATTTTTATATATTCATCCCAACATGGCAGCTGTAAAATTGGGGTGGATGATTATCATGTGGTTATGGTTAAGATGGGATATTGCACAGAAGAAAGACTATGTCATCGCTGCAATTGCCACAGGGTTATTATATTATACAACACGCTCAGACGGATGCGTACTAATATATGTTTTTATCCTTTTGATGATATTAAAAAACAAGCCGACTATACGGAGAATGGTTTTGTTTTGGGGAAAGTATATTTTCTTTCTTATAGGAATAGTCTCATATTATCTATCTGTGCACTTTATAGGATATGGAAAATCATCGCAAGTTTCACAATATTTGGACGTTTTCTTTTCAAAGCGCTTTGCAATGGCATATCTTGCAATCAAGGACACCGGTATGACTCTTTGGGGACAGGTTATTTCTACAGAGCACGATTGGGAGGGAGTTGACACACTCTTCCATTTTGGAAATTATACTATTGATTGTTTATATATTTACCTTTTTGTAGCTGTTGGTCTAGTATGGTTTGTACTCATAAGTTTAGGATTTTACAATTTACTAAAAAAAAGCAAAAGTTATAAATATGCTGTTGTTGTCATTGTTTTTTCACTTTATGCTTTGATTGAGTTACATTGCCTATATCTACCTAAGTGCTTTGCTCTTTTGCTGTTAAAGGATTGCATATTTGATAGCAACAGCTCCGAACAATCTGTACAGCTACACTGAAGTATTTGGAAAGGAAAAACATTATGATACCCAAAATTATTCATTACTGTTGGTTTGGAGGAAATCCACTCCCCAGCAGTGCAAAAAAATGCATAGAATCTTGGAAGAAATTCTTCCCGCAGTACGAGATTAAAGAGTGGAACGAGAGCAATTTTGACGTTTACTGCTGTGACTATGTGAAAGAAGCATATGCAGCAAAAAAATGGGCGTTTGTAAGTGATTACGCTCGATTCTGGATTTTATACCATGAGGGCGGATTATACTTTGATACAGATGTTGAAGTCATCCAGGATATGAGCGCAATCGTTGAACGCGGCGCATTTATGGGGTGCGAAGGATCCAACGTACGTAATCCCGGCCTCGATCTAGTCGTAGCCCCCGGCCTCGGTCTAGCCGCAGCCCCCGGCCTCGATCTATATAAAGAGTTATTGGATCATTATGAACATATTCATTTTAGCATTAACGGAGATATGGCAGAAACCGTTGTTGACCATACAACCAAGCTTTTGAAACATCACGGTTGGGAAGGAAACGGTAAAATCGAAAAAATTGCCGATGTGTATATCTATCCTCCAGAATATTTCTGTCCAATGAATTACACAACCGGAAAATTAAATATTACTGAAAATACTTATTCTATCCATTGGTATACCGCAAGTTGGCAATCTCCTTATGGACGCTTTAAGACGAAACTACAGCATATTCTAGGGCCTAAAGCAACTGGCAAAATCAAAAAAATCAAAAAGGTTATATTTTCAAAAATAAAATAGCTCGTTCCGTTTTAAAATTAGGAAAGGAGCTCAAGAATTATAGCTTGTGAAAATACAATGCAGAAATCATTAGCCAGAAATTCGATTTATAATATTATCTACACAACAATAAATATATTATTCCCATTTGCAACATCAATTTATATTTCTAGAATTCTCCTCCCCGTAGGTGTAGGCAAGGTAGTTGCGGCTCAAAATATTGCCTCGTATTTTGTGACTTTCGCAGCCCTCGGTTTGCCTTCCTACGGAGTTCGAGAATTTGCAAAAATTAGAGAGAACAGCAATAAGCGAAATAAACTTTTTACAGAACTGCTATTACTGAATATCATCTCAACAACTTTGGCAGTTATTGGCTTTTTTCTGCTGGTTGTTTGCAATGCGGGTTTTAATGGGGAATGGCTACTATATGCAGCGTGTGGTCTATCGATCGCATTTAATTATTTGAATATTGATTGGATGTACCAAGGGTTAGAAGAATATGGATACATCACGGGAAGAAGTTTACTTATAAAGTTGATTTCTCTTGCAGCACTGTTCTTATTTGTAAAAACAAAGCAAGATTATATCACCTACGCACTTATCTCAAGCTTGGCTACAGGTGGAAACTATATTTTCAACGTTCTTCATGCCAGAAAATTTGTTAGAACTGTATTTTCAGACATTAAACTCCGGCAGCACATAAAGCCTGTCTTGCTAATTGCATGTGTTATCTTTCTGTCAAGCATTTATAATAAAATTGATGTGACAATGCTGAATATAATGGCAACCGATGAATCAGTTGGATATTACAGTTATGCCCAAAAGACAATTAATATTGTGCTTACGATGGCTAATGCGGTAACAGCTGCACTTCTTCCAAGATTGAGCTATTATTATGAAAATGATAAAGCAAACTTCTATAAGCTGCTGGAAAAGGGATGTCAAATTCTTTGTTTTATGACCTTTCCTTTGGCAGCAGGCTTAGTGCTAGTTGCACCGCAGGCAGTTGTTTTTCTATATGGCGAAGCGTTCCAGCCGACCGTACAAACAATTCGCTTAATGGCTCCTTTAATCTTGATCAAAGGATTTGGTGATTTATTCTGCTATCAGCTGGTCTATAGCACCAAAAGTGAAAAAATTATTCTTCCTGCGGCAGCTTCTGCATCAGTGATTAACATTATCACAAATGCCATGCTGATTCCTATGTTTGCACAAAATGGTGCAGTGATCGCTTCTGTACTGAGCGAATTGGTTACTAACGCAATCCAATTTATTTACATGAAGAAGAAAGTGCGATTTAGCATTAATGGAAAAGCACTTGTAACGGGTTTGTTTAGCACAGCCATAATGTCTGTATGCGTACTTATGCTTATGCATTTAAGCCTACCAAACACAGTGGGTCTTTTCGTTGAAGTGGCTTGTGGTGCAATTGTATACACTGCTGTAAACATGGTAATGAAGAACGCGCTGATGTTTGAAATTATCGAAAAAATAAGGGATAAAATCTCGCACGAGTGATTGGCTGCAATTATATTATTGTAGATGTTTTAATGGGGGAATTTTAAACTATGAACGTGTACATGGCTGCTATATGAAAGAACGCGGCAAACTGCTGAATAATACAGTTGTTACTACGGTCATGTCAAACTTTGGTCTGTACAAAGCATTTGATGAGCAGGGTATTGGATATGCTAAGACTGCTGTGGGCGACAAGTATGTCTATGAGTATATGGCTAAAAACGGCTGCCGTATCGGTGGCGAGCAGAGTGGTCACATCATCTTCTCCAAGTACGCCAGCACCGGCGATGGTATCCTGACCAGCCTGAAGATGATGGAAGTTATGCTGGCTAAGAAGATGCCCATGAGTAAGCTGGCTGAGCCTCTGAAGATCTACCCGCAGGTGCTGGAAAACGTCCGCGTCACCGATAAAAAGACGGCGCAGAATGACCCGGCGGTGCAGGAGGCTGTCAAGGCAGTGGCTGAGGCTTTGGGCGATACCGGCCGCATTCTGGTGCGTGAGTCCGGCACTGAGCCCCTTGTCCGCGTGATGGTGGAGGCTCCCGACCACGACACCTGCCAGAAATATGTCTCTCAGGTCGTGGAAGTCATCAAGAATAAGGGCTACGCTGTCTGATCCTGCACTGAACTAAAGTAATCTTTTTAAACCTCAAACCGTGTGGGTGTGGTTACAAAATCCCATCCATACGGTTTTATAATAGAATGATTGTTTCATATCGAACAAATGCATCCGTTTCTCACTTCATTCTCAAAATCACTTCCGGTGAAATTTCAGCAAAAGAGGTAGCAGGGGAGAGTGGGGGCTGGGCAAATAAACAGCAACGAGCATCACAGGTGAGAATCCATCAAGGCAGTCAGCGCATCAATACAACTTCAATCACTTCAGAAGTACTCTTCAAAAATCAGAGGTAATCCATTATTCAAGTACGTCTATCGATGCACTAATCAAAGCACAAGTCAACCAATCGGCACGCCCACCCTGAGGAGCGCATCTGGGCAGGGCGAACGCCCCGGGTCCCGGACGCTCCGAAGATCAAGCACGACAAGATGAAACAATTTTACATGGTTGACATGGGGCGAAAAATGTGGTAATATCGTCTTATCAAAAAAGTGCGAATCCCTCTCGCTCGCGAAGGAAAAATCTCTCTCGCAATGAGAAATCAAACGATACAACGAACGAAAATAGACTTTGCCGAAGGCTGGCAGACACGAGGGACTTAAAATCCTTTTCTGAAGACAGAGTATGGGGTTGCCCCCGCTGGAGACATTGAAAATCTCAGAATTGTTCGTTGATTCGAATGATTGTCGGACTTTCTTTTTGCTCTGCTTTCTGGAAGCTTTGGAGAGGTGAGAGAAATCATTCTTGCATAGACGATGCCGTATGGACGCGTTTACAAGAACCTTTCCATGCGGGGCCATAGTGAAATATTTTTATATCAAACAGACTGCCCCCAAAGTAGCGCGATTTGATGCGAGCTACTTTGGGGGCAGTTTTACGCTTTGCGGGGGATGGGCGGGGCGCTATCGTCCGTAAGGCCAAGAATATAATCGGTACTGGTATGGTAGAGACCGGCAAGCTGGATCAGCACCTCGGTGGGGATATCCCGCTTGCCGGTCTCGTAATTGGAGTAGCAGACCTGTGTGCATTTCAGATACGCCGCAACATCCTTTTGCAGCAGATCACGATCCTCCCGCAGATCCCGGATACGTTGATACATGGTATTTACCTCAAAGGCTTTATTTAAGGTAAAGTATAGGCATAACGAAATGTTATATTGACATATAAAACAAAATGTTATATCATAGTATCGCGCCGGGAACAGCTGTGAATCTCCGGCGCAAAAGGGGAGAGCATCATGAAACTGGAATTCCGGCAGACGGTGACCTGCAACCACCTTACGCTTGCAAGGGTCTGCAAAACTATCGACTGGCAGCAGCCACTGCCCCGGTGCGGAGAATATGTGGCCGGGCTGGATACGCTGGACGGCGAACCGGAACTGCCGGTGCGCAAACTGCTGCACCGGGCACAGGACGGCGGCTGCCTTGCGGAGCTGCCGGGCTTCAACATTGCGCAGCTGAGGCTTTCTTACCGGGAGCTGGAGCAACTGGCAGCAAAAAAAGGCTGGACGCTGCAAAAGCTGTAAAAAACTTAAATTTCCCTCTTGCATTCTGGCCGATTCGTGCTATAATAGTAAGGCAATCGTTTCCAAGGCCGCTCGACGGGGTAGCCGATATTGAAGGTTGTGATGGGCACATACATTAAATATGGCCCCAATACGTCAGAACCAGAATTGAGGTGAAAAGAATGAAACAGGGTATCCATCCGAACTACGTTGACTGCACTATTACCTGCGCTTGCGGTAATGTCATCAAGACTCGTTCCACCAAGCCCGAGATCCACGTCGAAGTTTGCTCCAAGTGCCATCCTTTCTACACTGGCAAGCAGAAGCTGGTTGACACCGGCGGACGTGTTGAGCGCTTCAACAAGCGTTTCGGCCGTAAGTAATTATAGGCTATCTCATGCCGCTTCCTTCGGGAGGCGGCATTTTTGCATTTTTGCGGTGGCAAATATTTCGTTTTCCCACACAGGATTGTCTTAATTTAAACACATTTTCCATCTAAACTAAAGCAGTTCCAAACCGGAAAGCGCTGGTTCTACGCCGCTTTCCACAAAACAGCTTCTGAAATAAAAGGAGAGTTTGCTGTGATCGAAGTTTCTCACCTGAGCAAGTCCTACGGCAGCCGCCCTGCCGTGCAGGATCTCTCGTTTACGGTGCCGGACGGCCAGATCTACGGCCTGCTGGGGCCAAACGGCGCGGGCAAATCCACCATTATGAATATCCTTACCGGCTATCTGGCGCCCACCGAGGGCGAGGTAAAGGTAGCCGGCTTCCGTCTGCCTGAGCAGGCGCAGCAGGCTAAAGCCTGTGTAGGCTATCTGCCGGAGCAGCCGCCGCTCTACCCGGAAATGACTGTGCAGGAGTATCTGGACTTTGTGGCAGAGCTCAAGGGAGTCAAGCGTGCGCAGCGCAAACAGCAGGTGCTGGCCGCTGCCCACCGCACCGGGCTGGAAGAAGTGCTGCCCCGGGTCATCCGCAGCCTGTCCAAGGGCTATCGTCAGCGGGTGGGCATCGCGCAGGCGCTGCTGGGCAGCCCGCAGCTTATCATTCTGGATGAACCCACCGTAGGGCTGGACCCCGCGCAGGTCATCGAGATCCGCAACCTCATCCGGGAGCTGGGCAAGGCGCACACGGTCATCCTGTCCAGCCACATCCTCAGCGAGGTGCAGGCGGTATGCCAGCAGGTGCTTATCCTCTCTAAAGGCCGTCTGGTGGCTGTGGGCAGCCCGGAGGAGCTGGGCGAGACCCTGAACCCGGGCAGCCGCCTGCGTGCCACCGCGCAGGGCGAGCCCGACACCGTGCTGGCCGCTGTGCGCAGCGTGCCGGGCATCTGCAAGGTAGAACTGGAAAGCGCTGCGGACGGTCAGGTCACCTTTACTGCCGAGAGCGAGGACGCCGCTGACCGCCGCGCCGCTGTGTCCCGGGCACTGACCGAGGCCGGGTGCACCGTGCTGGCGCTTGCCGCCGAGAACCGCAGCCTTGAGGAGGTATTCCTAGCGCTGACCGAAAAAACGCCGGAGCAGAACACCCCGGCAGAAGGGGAGGAGAATTGAGATGCTTGCCATCTTTAAACGAGAACTCCGCAGCTGCTTTCACGGCATGATCGGTGCGGTGCTTACCGCCTTTATGCTGGCGGCTACGGCTATCTATTTTGTGGCGCTGAATCTGGGCTATGGTCTGCCGGATTTTGGCTACTACACGCTGTACCGCACCATTTTTGTGCTGCTGCTCTACATCCCGGTGCTCACCATGCGTTCCTTTGCGGAGGAGCGTCACAGCCGCACCGACCAGCTGCTGCTCACAAGCCCGGTGTCGGTGGGCGGCATCGTGCTGGGCAAATATTTTGCCCTTTGCGTCATTTTTGCGCTGCCCTGCCTTGTGGATGCGGGCATGATCCTTGTGCTGAAGGCGCTGGGCGCTACCGGCACCAGCACGCTGGCCAATTTTTCCGCCCTGCTGTGCTATTACCTCATGGGCTGCGCCGCCATTGCCATCGGGGTGTTCCTTTCCAGCCTGACCGAAAACCAGATTATCGCCGCCGTGTCCGGCGTGGCGGCGCTGCTGCTGGCTTATATGATGCCCAGCCTGCGCACCATGTTCACCACCGGCAGCGCGGTGGCGCTGGCACTGTTCACCGCCATTGCCGCCGTGCTCAGCGTGGTAGCGGGGCTGCGCAGCAAAAGCTTTACGCTGGGCTGTCTTTCCTTTGCGGGGTGCTGCGTGGCGCTTACGGCGCTGTTTCTGCTCAAGAGCAGCTGGCTGACCGAAGCCTTCAGTGCGGTGCTCAGCGCCCTGTGCCTGTTTACCCCCTTTGAAGAATTTGTCAACAGCAGCTTTTCCATCCCCACGCTGGTCTACTACCTGACCGTGGCGGCAGTGTTCCTGTTTTTCACCGCACAGGGGTTGGAAAAGCGCCGCTGGAACTGAGAGGAGGCCATAACGATGAAATGGAACAAGAACGCAGCCTCCCAAAAGGGCAGGGTGTTCCGCAGTGGGCTGCTGTCCACCGCTATGCTGGCGGCAGTGCTGGTGTTGGCGGTGCTGCTCAACCTGCTGGTGCGGGCCATCCCTGCAAAATATACCGAGTTCGACCTCTCCGAGGCCAAAATGTACACCCTGAGCGACAGCACCAAAGCGCTGGTGGAGGGGCTTGAAAAGGATGTGTACATCTATTACCTCTGTGAAACCGGCAGCGAGGATACCATCATCACAAAGCTGCTGGACCACTATGCCGCCGAGAGCGGGCACCTGAGCTGGGAACAGAAGGACCCCACCCTGTACCCCACCTTTGCCGCAAAGTATGGCGCAGAGAATGTTTCCACCGGCAGTCTGATCGTCACCTGCGGGGAGAACAGCACCGTACTGGATGCCGCCGACCTGTACGAGTACGATTATACCGACTACTACACCACCGGCTCTGCCAGCGTGACTTTTGGCGGCGAAAAGCAGATCACCTCTGCCATCTATAAGCTCACCGCAGCGGGGCAGAGCCACGCCTACTATACCACCAACCACGGCGAGCAGACCCTGACCGACTCCCTGACCGATGCGCTGGACGCCCAGAATATCGACGCCCAGCCGCTGGATCTGCTCACAAGCACCATCCCGGAGGACTGCGATCTGCTCATCATCAACGCACCCACCACCGATTTTTCCGCAGGGGACGGCCTTGTGGATGAGATCAGCCAGCTGCAAAATTATCTTGCGGCGGGCGGCAAGCTGCTGCTGACCAGCAGCGTTTACGCCCAGACCCCGCAGCTGGACGCCGTGCTGGCGCAGTTCGGCCTTGCCCGCGCAGAGGGCATGGTGGTGGAGGGCGACAGCAGCAAGGCACTGTATAACTCTGCATGGTCGCTGCTGCCGGACTACGGCACGCCTACCGAGAGCACCGCGCTGAACGGCGTGAATACCAATACCCATGTCATGCTGTCGGTGGCGCAGGGTATCACGATCACTGAGACCGAGAATGTCACCGCCGAGCCGCTGCTGAACAGCTCCTCAGCTGCCTATGCCAAAACCGACATCAACGACCTTACCACTATGGAGCGGGAGGAAGGGGACGCAGATGGCCCCTTTGCGCTGGCCGTCTGGGCACGGAACGAGGATACCGGCGCCGAGGTCCTCTGGATCGGCTGTCCCAACATGGATAACGAGCAGCTTTATCAGTCCATGCCCGGCAACCTGACCTTTTTGCAGGGCTGCGCTGCCTCGCTGGTAGGGCAGGATGTCCTTGTGGACACCAAGGCGCTGGAAGCCGAGCCCATCACGGTGGCAGGCTCTACCGCCGCTGCACTGGGGCTGACCTTTGTGTTCGTGCTCCCGGCGGCGGTGCTCATTGCCGGGGCAGTGGTGGTGCTGCTGCGCCGCCGCAGATAAGGAGACCACCATGAAAACAAAACAGCGTGTCCTGCTGGCGCTGCTGGCAGCGGCAGTGCTGCTGGGCACGTTGCTGTGGGCGGTGACCCGCAGCAACGCCAAGGCCGAGCAGGCCGCCGGCGCCGCTGCCGAGGGCAGCATTCCGCTTTCCAGCTTTGCCGCCGAGGACTTGGAGCAGATCGAGTACACCTATAACGGTGAGACCTACACCCTGCAATATTCCGGCGGCAGCTGGCAGTTGGCACAGGACCCCGCCTATCATCTGGACGAGAGCGCCTGCAACACCATGCGCACCGCCCTGATGGCGCTGAATGCCAAGCGCAGCCTGACACCGCAGGCAGGGGAGGACTACGGGCTGGACAGCCCGCAGCTCACCGTTACGGTCACGGCGGCAGGGCAGAGCACTACCCTGACCTTCGGGGCAGAAAACCCGGTCACCGGGGATCTCTATGTGCAAAAAGCCGGGGACGATGCCATCTATACCGTCAGCGGCAACAAAGCCGCCTGCTTCCAGCTGGATAAGGCCGGGCTTTTCGGCAGCTTCTGCCCCACCGGACTTACGGCTTCTGCCATTACGCAGGTAGCCTATACGCTGGCAGACGGCACCTCCGTCACCCTGAACGCCGTCAGCGAGCCGACCGAAAGCGCCGACAGCACGGACGCAGACAGCGCCTCTTCCTCTGCCTACGAGACGGTGTGGCGGCTGGCCTCTGACCCCGCCGCCAGCCTTGCACAGGACAAGGTGCAAAGCCTGCTGTCTGCCTTGTGCACCTACGTTACCGCCCAAGCCACGGACGCCGACCTTGCCGCCTGCGGTTTTGATGCACCGGTATTCACCGCCGCAGTCACCAGCGAGGACGGCTCCACCGTACAGCTGACCTACGCCTGCGGTACGGACGGGTGGTATCTGCAGGTGAAAGGGGATACCTCGGTATACACAGTGGATACCAGCACTGTGCAGGCGCTTCTGCTGACGGAAAGCGACCTGAAAACGCAGGAATAATTGCTTTGATACGCTGCACCGAAACCAAGGTGCAGCGTATATTTTTTTGCAGCTTTTTATAAAGTTGCGGCAAACATCGGCAGAGTGATTGACAATCCGACTATGATTGTTTATTATAAACCGTGACAGGGTAAGTCCGCCGCGCAAGATCATGCTTCTGTGCGGGGCGGAGCATCCCTTATACGCAAAAAAGATGGGGCAGGTTCCCTGTCTTTTTTCGTATCTGAGAACAAGGAGGATAACATATAAAATGGACAACTCGGTGGTCGTTTCACTGCGGGATATCGTAGTGGAATTTGATGGACAGCGCATTCTGGATGGGCTGAATCTGGATATCCATGACAAGGAGTTCGTGACGCTGCTCGGTTCCTCCGGCTGCGGCAAAACCACCACCCTGCGCCTGATCGCAGGCTTTCTGGAGCCGAACGCCGGCAAGGTGCTGCTGAAAGGGAAGGACATTACCGGTGTGCCGCCCTACAAGCGCCCGGTGAATACCGTGTTCCAGAAATATGCGCTGTTCCCGCACCTGAACGTGTTCGAGAACGTGGCCTTTGGTCTGCGGCTCAAAAAGCTGGACGAGGACACTATCCGCCGCAAGGTGCGCGATATGCTGGAGGTCGTGGGCTTGAAGGGCTTCGAGCGCCGCAGCATCAGCCAGATGTCCGGCGGTCAGCAGCAGCGCGTGGCCATTGCCCGCAGTCTGGTCAACGAGCCGGAGATCCTGCTGCTGGACGAGCCGCTGGGTGCGCTGGACCTGAAGCTGCGCAAGGAGATGCAGCTGGAGCTCAAGCGGTTGCAGCGCGAGATGAACATTACCTTTATCTACGTCACCCACGATCAGGAGGAAGCGCTTACCATGTCCGATACCGTCGTGGTCATGAACGGCGGTAAGGTGCAGCAGATCGGTACCCCGGAGGATATCTACAACGAGCCGAAAAACGCCTTTGTGGCGGACTTTATCGGCGATTCCAACATCGTGGACGGCGTGATGCACAAGGACTTTCTGGTGTCCTTCTCCGGTGTGGACTTCCCCTGCGTGGACCGCGGCTTTGCCCGGGAGCAGAGCGTGCAGGTGGTGGTGCGCCCGGAGGATATCGAGGTGGTATCCCCTGTGGAGGGCCAGCTTGTGGGCGTGGTGAACGATGTCATCTTCAAGGGCGTGCACTTTGAGATGCACGTGGAGTGCGAGGGCCGCGAGTGGCTGATTCACTCTACCCGCGCCTGCACCCCCGGCGAGACCATTGGTATGCGCATCGGCCCCAACGAGATCCATATTATGGCGCGGAGCGAGGGGTGATGTGCCATGAAGATCTATGATAAAAAACTGGCTTATCCGTACTTTGTATGGATGGTGCTGTTTACCGTTGTGCCCTTGTTCATTGTGGTGTACTACGCCATGACCGACGCCGAGGGTAACTTTACCCTGAATAACCTCACCTCCATCAGCGGCTACGGCTCAGTGTTTGCCCGCAGCCTGCTGCTGGCGCTTATTGCTACCGTTATCTGCCTTGTCATCGCCTTTCCGGTGGGCTATTTTCTGTCCCGGTTGCGGGTGAACAAGCAGCACATCATGCTTATGCTGGTCATGCTGCCCATGTGGATGAACTTTTTGCTGCGTACCTACGCATGGATGGGTCTGCTCAGCGTCAATGGCCCGGTGAACACCCTGCTGGGCTTTATCGGCCTTGGCCCCTATACCATGCTCAACACCTCCGGCGCGGTGGTGCTGGGCATGGTGTATAACTATGTGCCCTACATGATCCTGCCGCTGTACACCAGCATGACCAAGATCGACCAGAGCCTTGTGGAGGCTGCGCAGGATCTTGGCGCCAACACCACCAAGACCCTTGTGCGGGTGCTTATCCCCATGAGTGTGCCGGGCATCAGCACCGGCATCACCATGGTGTTCGTGCCGGCAGTTTCCACCTTTGTCATCAGCCGTATGCTGGGCGGCGGCTCTAATCTGCTGATCGGTGACCTGATCGAGATGCAGTTTCTGGGCAACAGCTATAACCTGAACGTCGGCTCTGCCATGAGCCTTGTGCTGATGATCATTGTGCTGCTGTGCATGAGCTTTACATCCAGCTTTGACGAGGATGAAATGGAGGGCGTGTCCTGATGAAAACAAAACATCTGCGCCTGATGCAGCGGGTCTATATCATCCTGTTCTTCTGCTTTATGTACCTGCCCATTGCCTACATGATCGTGTTCAGCTTCAACCAGAGCAAGGGCTATTCGCTGTTCACCGGCTTTACCTTCAAATGGTATCGCAGCCTGTTCACGAATGCGTCCATCCTCCATGCGCTGTGGGTGTCCGTTGAGGTGGCAGTACTGTCCGCCATCATCGCCACGGTGCTGGGCACGGCAGCCAGCCTTGGCATTGCCTCCATGAGCCGCAAAAGCCGCCTGCTGGTGACCAACATCACCTATATTCCGGTGGTCAACCCGGAGATCATCACCGGCATCTCCCTGATGCTGCTGTTCGTGGCCTACCAGCGCTTTGCCACGCAGTCCGCATGGCTGCCGGACAACATCATGGGTCTGCCCACGCTGCTCATTGCGCATATCGCGTTCAACGTGCCCTACGTTATCTTTAACGTAAGTCCCAAGCTCAAGCAGCTGGACATCAAGCTGTACGAGGCAGCGCTGGATCTTGGCTGCGACCCCCGGCAGGCGTTCTTCAAGGTCATCCTGCCGGAGATCAGCCCCGCCATCCTTTCTGCCTTCCTCATCTGCCTGACCTATTCCATCGACGATTTCATGATCTCCTACTTCAACTGCGGCACCGTGGAGACCCTGCCCATTGCAATCTACTCCATGACCCGTAAAAAGGTCAGCCCGGAGATCTACGCGCTGTCCACCATCATGTTTGTGGTCATCCTCAGCGTCATTCTGGTGTCCAATGCCATGGAGAGCCGCAGCTACCGCCGGGATCAGAAAACGCTGCGAAAGGAGGGCGCACGATGAAACGCATTGCTGCATTGCTGCTGACGCTGGCTGTGGCGCTGTGCGCCGCATTGCCGGTGTTTGCCGCCGGTACCATCGAGGTGACCGAGGATGTCTCGGTGTCGGACGCTTACGACTGGACCCGTTTCAAGGGGCAGAACGTCACCCTGAATGTCTATAACTGGGGCGAGTACATCTCCAACGGCTCGGACGACAGTGTGGACGTGGTTGCCGCCTTTGAAAAGCTGACCGGCATCAAGGTGAACTACACCACCTTCGACTCCAACGAGTCCCTGTACGCCAAGCTCAAGTCCGGCGCAGCCAACTACGATGTGATCATCCCCTCCGACTACATGGTGGCAAAGATGATCAACGAGGGGATGCTTGCACCCCTTGACTACGACAATATCCCCAATTTCCAAAAGATCGATGCAGGCTATCGCAACCCGGATTACGACCCGCAGAACGCTTACACCGTGCCCTATATGCTGTGCACCACCGGCATCATCTACAACACTACCATGGTAGACGAAGCCCCCACTTGCTGGGCAGACCTGTGGGATGAACAGTATGCGGGCAACATTCTGATGTTCAACAACAGCCGCGACGCCTACGCTATCGCTGCATTTAAGAGCGGCCACAGCATCAACCCCGCCACCCCGGAAGAGGTGGACGAGGTGGTAGAGGAGCTCAAGGCACAGAAGCCGCTGGTGCAGGCCTACGTCATGGACGAGATCTTTGATAAGATGATCGGCGGCGAGGCGGCCATCGGCGTGTACTACTCCGGCGATGCCATTACCATGATCGATGATAACCCGGATCTGGCTTGGGTGTTCCCGGAGGAGGGCAGTGTGCTTTCGGTGGACTGCATGGCTGTGCCTGTTGCCAGCGAGCACAAGGAAGCCGCTGAGATGTTCATCAACTTCATGTGCGAGACCGACATCGGCAAGGCCAACAGCGAGTATATCGGCTACACCACCCCCATGCACGATGTTTGGGAGGTGCTGGACGAGGATCTGAAGACCAGCGAGATCGCCTATCCGTCTGAGGAGGACGCCGCCCGCGAGAAGGTGTTCACCGCCCTGAGCGATGAGGTAAACAGCGAGCTGGATCTGAAGTGGAGCGAGATGAAGAGCTACGATGAGGGCGGCGGCAGCTACCTGTTTTTGCTGCTGCTTCTGGCCATGCTGGCGCTGGCCTGCTTCAATATCTGGCGCAAAGTGCGCAGAAAGACCCGCAATCAGTATTGATCGTTCAGCCAAGGCTGCCGTCCCGGATGTGGTGCGGCGGCCTTTTTCCGATAGGAGGAAAAGACTATGGAACAGTTTTATTATGAAGATACTGCCGTGGTAGAAAATGCCGATGCAGACTGCCACAGCCTGCTCAAGGCCAGCGCCCTGCTGCGCTATGTGGAGCAGATTTCTTCCATGCACGCCCGGAAGTTTGGCATGGACGATAAGTTTTTTGAGGATCACGGCGTAGCGTTTCTGGTGGGCAAGCAGGCGCTGCGGTTTAACCGTGTGCCTCGCCGTGGCGAGACTTTGACCCTTTGCTCCCGCTCAGAAAAGGCTCTCCGTGGCTCTATCAAGCGCGTCACTACCCTTACGGACGAAGCCGGGCAGGAAGTAGCCATGGTGGACAGCCGCTGGATCATGTCCAGCCTTGAGAATGGACATATCCTGCGCCAGCCGGGCTGGACGGTGGAGGGATACTGGAACGAGACGGTGGAAGAGGAACTGCCCCTTTTGCTGCATAAGCGCCGGGACAGCCTGACCAGCGCCGGTCTGGTTACGGCGCGCTACTCCCAGTGCGACCTGCACTACCACATCAACAACGCCTTTTATCTGGATATCGTCTGCGATGCACTGCCGCAGGAGATCATGCGCGATCATGTTGTGAAGTTCGCTTCCATCAACTATCACCGCGAAGTCCCCATGGGGCAGCAGGTGGAGGTGTTCTACACGCCTTCGGATGATGGCTGGTACTTTATTGCCAAGCACGCAGACAAAACGGCTTTCGAGTGCTATCTGGAGCTGGAGCCAGTCAAACAGTAAAAACATGGAGAGATGCCTATGTCTAAAACCGGAGAATTGTTCGGCACCTTTTTTAAGATCGGTGCCTTTACCTTTGGCGGCGGCTATGCCATGGTAGCGCTGCTGGAACACGAATTTGTAGAAAAAAAGCGCTGGCTCACCCGGGAAGAGTTTCTGGATATGGTCGCCATTGCCGAGTCCACTCCCGGCCCTGTGGCGGTGAACAGCGCCACCTACATCGGCTATAAGCTGGCCGGTGTTGCCGGTGCGGCGGCTTCCACTCTGGCGGTGTGCCTGCCGTCCTTTGCAGTCATCTACCTTATTTCGCTCTTCTTCGACCGCTTTTTGCAGCTGACGGTGGTGGCCAATGCTTTCAAGGGCATTCAGGCCTGTGTCATCTACCTGATCCTGTCCGCCGGGGTCAAGATGCTCAAAAACTTGCAGCGCACCCCCTTCAACACGGCAGTGGTGGCGGTGGTGTTGGCGGCTATGGTGGGCTGCTCAGTGTTGGCGGTAAAATTTTCCTCCATCTGCTGCATTTTGCTTTGCGGCGCAGCCGGGGTGCTGGCCTACGCGATAGGGCAGGGGAAGAAAGGCGGCACAAAATGATCTTGTTGGAGCTGTTCTGGAATTTCCTTGTCATCGGTGCAGTGTCCTTTGGCGGCGGCTACGGCATGATCTCGCTGGTACGGGAAACGGTGCTGGGGCACTGCTGGCTGACCGAGAGCGAATTTCTCAGCTTTATCGCGGTGTCAGAGTCTACGCCCGGCCCGCTGGCAGTGAATATGGCCACCTTTATCGGCGCTTCGCAGGCGGGGCTGGCAGGCTCCTTTGTGGCAACGGTGGGGGTGGTGCTGCCCTCCTTTGTCATCATTTTGCTGATCGCGGCGGCGCTGCACAGCCTGATGAAGTACGCCGGGGTCAACGCCTTTCTGGCTGGGGTGCGCCCCTGCGTGGTGGCTATGATCCTGGCTACCGCCTGCACTATGGGGCTTTCCACGCTGGGGGGCTTTACCACCCTTGCCGGCGGCTTTGCCCCGGATGTGCGTGCACTGGCGGTGTTTGCCCTGCTGGGCATTCTGCATTTTGCCTATAAAAAGAAAACGCAGAAAGCACCGTCCCCCATTGGGATGATCTTACTTTCTGCGGTGCTGGGCGCGGTGCTGTGGAGCATCTGACCCGGCAAGAAAGGATACTGCAATGAACATTACCGTGTATCTGGGGGCAAACCTTGGCACCGACCCTGCACTGCCGCAGGCCGTGCAGCAGCTGGGGCGCTGGATCGGCGAAAGCGGCAACGCGCTGGTGTACGGCGGCAGCAAAAGCGGCCTGATGGGGCTTTTGGCCGACAGTGTGCTGGCCGCAGGCGGCAGGGTGACCGGCGTAGAACCCAAGTGCTTTCTGGACGCAGAACTGCAGCACGAGGGACTGACCGAGTTGATCGTCACCGAGGATATCTCCGCCCGCAAGACCAAAATGATCGAGCTGGGGGATGCTTTTATCGCGTTTCCCGGCGGCACCGGCACGCTGGAGGAGATCACCGAGGTCATCAGCAAGCTGTCTCTGGGACAGCTGAACGCGCCCTGCATCCTCTACGACCTGAACGGCTACTACCAGCCTCTGCACCAGCTTTTGCAGCAGATGATCACCATGGGGCTTTCCACTCCGGCGCGGCAGCGGAATATCGCCTTTGCCGCCGACCTTGCTCAGATTCGCGCAATCCTTGAAAAATGATATTGGGAAGCTTACTTCTCAAACGCGAGGGACTGCTGTACATGGCTTTGTGCGGCGGTCTTTTTTCATAAAAATGGGATACCGGGGCGTTCGCAGATGACCCGGTATCCCGAAAAAAATCATTCCGCTGGTTATGCCCATAGCACACGCGGAGGGCATTTAAATCTTTCTGCGCAATCAAAAAGGCCGCTGCACAAAATAATGTGCAACGGCCTTTTGCTATCCTGTTATGTACGCTGTGCGCGTTAAACTTAGGCGGCAGTGGTGGAAGCAGCCTCGCTGACAGCAGCCTCAGAGGAAGCAGCCTCGGAAGATGCAGCCTCAGAGGAAGCGGCCTCGCTGGAAGCAGCCTCAGAAGAAGCAGCCTCGGAAACAGCGGTGGTGCTTGCGGAAGCAGCCTCAGAGGTGGAGGAAGCAGCAGCGCTAGAAGCAGAACCACCGCAAGCGGTCATGCCAGCAGCCAGAGCCAGAGCAACAACAGCGATGCAAATATTCTTGAGTTTCATATCAATGATCTCCTTAGTCTTCTTGTAAATGTTTGGCAGCGGGCTTTCGGTAGCACCTCACTGCGATGCTATATTCTAATCCGTTTTTGAAAAAAATCAAGAGGATTTTGGTCGAAAGTTATAATCTGCGTAAAGAATCAGCATAGTTGTCATAAAGTTTCTCCAAAAGTAAAAGACTTTTTGGCAAAAATAAAGCGCGGGATAGAGCCTGTACCGCCGGGTGAGAAGCACAAAAAACAAAAAAATTGAAAAATACTCATAAAATCCTTTTTATTGTACTGTAAATGTGGATAATAGAGACACAACGAGGGACGGACATCCCCCGGAGGGCTGAACGACAAGAAAATTTATGGAGGGTACTACAATGAAAGACTTTGATTTTGGCTACTTTGGCACCGGCGACGAGGGCTATGCCCAGTACATGACCGCATTCGAGCGCAATTTCAGCACGGACAGCACTGACAGCTTTGCGTCCGATGACGCAGACTGCGATGCAGACAGCTGCGACAGCACTGAGGACAATTTCTGAGCCTGCACCCTTTTGCCCGTTTGTGCATACAAAGGGCAAAGGGGGAATGCGGCTTGAACCGGATCATTTTCACACTTGGGGTCTGGCTGTTCCCGGCGGCGTGTACCGCGCTGGGAGCAGCAGGGGTGTTTTTGCTGCGCAGGCAGACAAGGCCGGCAACCCGGCGCATTTTGTGCGGAATGGCGGCGGGTATCATGCTGGCGGCCAGCGTGTGGAGCCTGCTGCTGCCGGCCATTGCCCGGTCGCAGGGCAGGGCGGCATGGGTGCCCCCGGCGCTGGGACTTATTTTAGGCGCTGTGGGGCTTTTACGGCTGGAGGATGCCGCCGGGCAGCTGCTGGCGGGCGGCCCCGGGCATTGCGGGCGCATGGTGCTGGCGGTCACCCTGCACAACCTGCCGGAGGGCATGGTGGTGGGGCTGGCTGCGGCGCTGGCGCTGCACGGGGACGCGGACGCTGTAAGCGGCGCGCTGGCACTGAGCCTGGGCATCGGCTTGCAGAACATCCCGGAGGGGGCGGCGGTCAGTCTGCCGCTGACCCAGAGCGGGCGCACCCGGGGGCAGTCCTTTGCCGCCGGGGCGGCCTCCGGACTGGTGGAGCCCTTGGGCGCGGTGCTGGCCTTTGTGCTGGCCGAGTGGGTAGGCGCAGCGCTGCCGTGGCTTATGAGCGCGGCGGCAGGCTGTATGGTGTGTGTGACCGCACAGGAGATGATCCCTGAGGCGGTGGAACCGGATGAAGTGGCCGGTGTTATCAGCATCGTGCTGGGGTTTGCACTGATGATGGCACTGGATGTGGCCCTGTGATATAGTAAAAGCAGCGCCGGACAGACTTTTTTGGTCTGCCCGGCGCTGCTTTTGTGCAAAAAGGATTTATACCGTCTGCTGCTTCTGGCGCAGATGTCGCCGCACCACAAGCAGGCAGGCCAGATGCACCAGTGCGGTCAGCGCCCAGCTAATGGGGTAGCTAATGTACAGCATAAAAGGGGTGCGGTTCAGCTGGAAAATGGTGGCGATCCACACCAGCCGCAGCACGCACACACCCACAAGGCTTACCACCATGGGCAGCACGCTGTAGCCCAGCCCGCGCAGGCTGCTGGCCAGCACGTCCATGATGCCGCACAGCAGATAGAAGCCGCAGATCAGGCGCAGCCGCTCGGCGCCGGTGGCGATGACCGCAGTGTCCGAGGAGTAGAAGCGCAGCAGCTGGTGCCCCGCCAGCGCTGCACCACCACCCAGCACAAGGCCGGTGACCACCGCACACAGCAGACAGTTGCGGATCACCCGGTCAAGATTGTGGTACTTGCGCGCGCCGATGTTCTGGCTGGTAAAGGTGACAGCGGCCTGCGCAAAGGCGTTCATGGCGGTGTACACAAAGCCCTCCAGATTGGAGGAAGCAGAGTTGCCCGCCACCACCATGGAGCCGAAGGAGTTGATGGAAGACTGGATGACCACATTGGAAAGGCTGAACACCGTGCTTTGCAGCCCGGCAGGCAGGCCGATGAGCAAAATCTGCTTCAGCGTCCCGGCGTGGAAGGCCAGCCGCCGCAGGTCCAGCCGCAGCGCGCCCTTCTCCCGGACAAGCATCCCGGTCACCAGTAGTGCAGACACGGTCTGGCTGATGATGGTGGCCAGTGCCACGCCCGCCACGCTCATGGAAAAGCCGATGACAAAGACCAGATTCAGCACCACGTTGATGACACCGGCAGCGGCCAGACAGTACAGCGGGCGCTTGGTGTCGCCCACTGCCCGCAGCAGCGCACTGCTGAAGTTGTACAGCATGGTCATGGGCATTCCGATAAAATAGATCTTCAGGTACAGGGCAGAAAGGCCGATCACGTCCTCCGGGCAGCTCATCAGCTCCAGCAGGCCGCGCGCAGCGCAAAAGCCCACCACCGCCAGCAGCACGCCGCTGACTAAACCCAGCGCTACGGCGGTGTGCACCGTGTCCTGCACGCCTTTTTCGTCCCGAGCGCCAAAGCACCGGGCAGCCACCACGTTGGCACCCAGCGAAAGCCCGACGAACAGGTTGACCAGCAGGTTGATCAGAGAGCCGTTGGAGCCCACGGCGGCCAGCGCTGTGCTGCCCGCAAAGCGCCCCACCACCACAACATCGGCGGCGTTGAACAGCAATTGCAGAATGCTGGATGCCGCCAGCGGTACGGAAAATAAGATGATTTTTTGCAGCATGGGCCCGCTGGTCAGGTCTGCGGAACGGCTGGTCGTAGCCATGAGTTATCTACCTCCTATAATAAGCCTTGTGTGAACATAGCAATTGCCTATTATAACGCGATATTAGGTAAAAAACAAGAGGTAAAACGCCCTATTCTTTCCAAAAGCGGCAAATATCTGCCGCCGGGTACAGCCTGCAATTGAAAAATGCAGCCCATACTGCTATAATAAGGCGGTAGACCCGTAGGAAACGGAGGAAGTTCTATTTATGTATCGAAATCGGATCAAACGGCTGCTGGATGTTTTTCTGTCAGCCTGCGGCATCCTGTGCCTTTCGTGGCTGCTGCTGCTTCTGGCTGTTGCCATCAAGCTGGACTCTCCCGGGCCGGTGTTTTTCCGGCAGAAGCGTGTGGGCATCGGCAAGCGGCATTTCCAGATCCTCAAGTTCCGCACCATGCGCATCGACACCCCCCACGATATGCCCACCCATCTGCTGCACGACCCGGAGCAGTATATCACCCGTATGGGACACTTTCTGCGCAAGACCAGTCTGGACGAGCTGCCCCAGCTGTGGAATATCCTTGTGGGGGATATGGCGGTCATCGGCCCGCGCCCGGCGCTGTGGAACCAGTACGACCTGCTGGCTGAGCGGGATAAATACGGCGCGAACGATGTGCGCCCCGGGCTGACCGGCTGGGCGCAGATCCATGGCCGGGACGAGCTGGAAATTGCCGAAAAGGCAAAGCTGGACGGCTGGTATGTGGAGCATATCAGCTTTGGGCTGGATGTGAAATGCTTCTTTGGCACCATTACCGCTGTGCTCAAGCATGACGGCGTGGTAGAGGGCGGCACTGGCACCCTGCACGATGAAAAATGATCTATTATATGGAGACACCGGAGCCTTGGCTGACGCTCCGGTGTCTCCATTTTTACAGAAAGCACAGCACAGAGCGGCTGAAATTGGCATATCTCTTGATTTATCCCCTGAAAAGCGTATAATAAAACAGTACACAAGACGTTAAAGGAGGATTCCTGTATTATGGAACGCACCTATATCAATGAGGCTCAAAAGGCCATCGGCGGCACGGTGAAGGTGCAGGGCTTTATCGAGAACCTGCGCAACAGCAAGTATATGGCATTTATCGTGCTGAAAGATATTACCGGCAAGCTGCAGATCACGGTGGAGAAGGCCGACCACCCCGAGCTGGTGGATACCATCGACCAGCTCACCCCGGACTCTGTCATCACCGTTACCGGCAAGGTGATGGAGAACGACTACGTCAAGATGGGCGGCGTGGAGATGATCCCCGAGAGCATCGAGGTGGAGAGCACCGCCAATGCACTGCCCATCGTCCGCAAGGAGATCGCAGCCACCAAGAAAAAGAAGGCTGTGGAGCGCTCCAGCATCGACCAGCGCATCGACTACCGCTGGATCGACCTGCGCACCGACGAGAACCAGCTGATGTTCAAGGCACAGAGCTGCTTCGTCAACGCCATGCGCAAGTTCCTGCTGGACCGCAACTTCATCGAGATCCACACCCCCAAGCTGATCGCTGCTGCCAGCGAGAGCGGCTCTGAGGTGTTCAAGGTGGACTACTTCGACCGCAACGCTTATCTGGCACAGAGCCCCCAGTTCTATAAGCAGATGGCCATGGCTGCCGGCTTTGAGCGTATCTTCGAGACCGGTCCTGTGTTCCGCGCTGAGAAGAGCTACACCAACAAGCACGCTACTGAGTTCTCCGGCTTCGATCTGGAGTTCAGCTACATCACCTCCTTCAAAGACGTGATGAAGATGGAAGAGGAACTGCTGACCGCCGGTCTGCAGGCCGTTAAGGACAGCTACGGCGACCAGATCAAGGAGTTGTTCGGACTGGAAGTCATCGTGCCCACCACGCCGTTCCCGGTGGTCAAGCTGGCAGACCTGTATAAGGCTCTGGAAGAAGAATTCGGCTACACCGTGGACGAGAGCGAGAAGGGTGATCTGACCACCGAGGCCGAGCGCCTGAGCTACGACTGGGTCAAGAAGCACTACGGCCACGAGTTCCTGTTCATCACCGATTACTCCGCCGAGAAGCGCGCTTTCTACCACATGCGCGATGAGAACGGCGTGCCGCAGGGCTACGACCTGATCTGGCGCGGTGTGGAGATCACCACCGGTGCCCAGCGCGAGCATCGCTACGAGGTGCTGAAGAAGCAGGCCGAGGAGAAGGGTCTGGCCGATGATGTCAAGTTCTATCTGGAGTTCTTCCAGTACGGCTGCCCGCCCCACGGCGGCTTTGGTCTGGGCATCGACCGCCTGACCATGCTGCTGTGCGGCCTGAGCATCAAGGACGCCGAGTTCCTGTTCCGCGGCCCCAACCGCCTGACCCCGTGATTTCATAAAACCTTTCTGAGAGCTGCTGTGTGTTTGCACGGCAGCTCTTTTTTGAGTCCCGTGAAAAGGCAATTGAGGAAAATCCGCAGATTTTCTTCAATTGCAATTATATAAAATAATTTTTCCGCTGATTATGCCCAGAGCAAAGCGGAGGGCATTTAAGATCGTCCCGGCATAATAAGCGCTCCCTTTTCATACGATACAACGAGCACACCCACCCCTACGGGCGCGGTGCGCAGCGCAACAGGAAGGGGAGAAGGACCTTGGAGAAACAGGAACAGAACAGCATCTGTCGCGAGATCGGCGCACGCACCGGCGGGGATATCTACATCGGTGTGGTGGGGCCGGTGCGCAGCGGCAAATCCACCTTTATCAAGCGGTTCATGGAGCAGCTGGTGCTGCCCGCCATGTCCGGCTCTGCCGCTGCCCGGGAACGTGCCCGGGACGAGCTGCCGCAGTCGGCAGCGGGGCGCACCATCATGACCACCGAGCCGAAATTCATCCCGGAGACCGCCGTGCCCTTGCAGCTGGAGGGCGGCGGGGCGTGCCGGGTGCGGCTGATCGACTGCGTGGGCTACATGGTGGAGGGTGCCATGGGGCACGAGGAGGACGCAAAGCCCCGCATGGTCAAAAGCCCGTGGTTTGAGCAGGAAGTGCCCTTTGACCTTGCCGCAGAGACCGGCACCCGCAAGGTGATCTGTGAGCACTCCACCATCGGGGTGGTGGTCACCACCGACGGCTCAGTCAGCGATATCCCCCGGGCGGGCTACGCAGAGGCCGAAAGGCGGGTCGTCACCGAGTTGGAAGCGCTGGGCAAGCCTTATATCATCCTGCTCAACAGCACCCACCCGGACGCGCCGGAGACCCGGCAGCTGGCCGAGGGCATGGCGCGAGACTACCGCCGCACCGTGCTGCCGGTAAGCTGCGTGGACTTGGACGCCGCCATGCTGGGGGAGATTTTGCGGCGGGTGCTGTATGAATTTCCGGTGCAGGAGCTGGATTTTGCTCTGCCCCGCTGGGTGACCATGCTGGAGCCCGGGCACTGGTTGCAAGCACAGGTGTACACAGCTGCCATGCAGCTGGCAGAGCGGGTGTCCCGCATGAAGGATCTGCCCGCCGGAACGGACGCCCCTGCGCTGGAATGCGATGCCGTGCAGCGCTCGGCAGTGGCGGGCGCAGATCTTGCCGCCGGCAGTGTGCGGGTGAGCTTGGAGTTAAAGCCGGAGATCTTTTATCAGGTGCTCAGCGAGCAGACCGGGCTGGACATCGGGGACGAGGCGGGGCTGATGCCCTGCATCATGGAGCTTGCCCGGGCAAAACGCGCCTACGAGAAGGTGCGCAGCGCCTTGGAGCAGGTGGAAGCCACCGGCTACGGCATTGTGATGCCCTCCATCGACGAGCTGCATCTGGAACCGCCGGAGATCGTGCATCAGGACGGGCGCTGCGGGGTGCGGCTGCAAGCCTGCGCGCCCTCTATCCAGATGATGAAGGCCACCATCCACACGGAACTGAGCCCCATCGTGGGCACCGAGAAGCAGAGCGAGGACTTGGTGCAGAGCCTGCTGGCCGACTTTGCGGACGACCCGGTGCAGCTGTGGGAGTCCAACATTTTCGGCAAAAGTCTGCACGAGCTGGTGAACGACGGCTTGCAGAACAAGCTGCTCCACATCCCGCAGGAAGCCCGCACCCGCCTGCAGGAAACGCTGGAGCGGGTCATCAACGAGGGCTGCACTGGACTGATCTGTATCCTGATCTAGGCGTATCTGAAAAAATCCCCGCCCGCCGTAAGTTCTGCTTACAGCGGGCGGGGATCGTTCTGTCTTATTTTTCTTCCTCGGTCAGCTTGTTGATCAGCAGCTGATAGATCTCGTTGCCCTTCAGGATGAACTGCTTCTTCACCAGTTCGGCGCTCAGCCGGTCGGGCGCACCCAGTTCCAGACAGAACAGTTCGCTGTCCAGCCCCTTTACGGTGCAGCGCACGGTGCAGTGACCATCGGCCTTTTCGGTGATGCGGGCGCTGTACTTGGCCTCCTTGCGGGCCCATGTCTGGCAGCGCAGCACGGCAGCCACCGCCCGCTCCCGCACGCTGCGGGGCAGGTCGTAGGCCAGCTCCTGCGCTACCTTGCGGCCTTTGTCGGTAATGGTGTAGCTGTCGCCGGTCAGGGTGACCAGCGCCTGTTTTGTGATATCGTCCAGACAGGAGCCGATCTCAAAATAGTTGACAAGGGCTTCCTCCATCAGGGCGTTCTCAATCTCCTGCCGGGTAATGGGACCGGCGTTTTTCACCAGATAGCACAGCAGCAACCGGATCTCGGTGCTGCTGGTCAGGCCGCCGGGACGGACACCGGCGGTAAAAGCATCATTGGCGCTCATCGTTCCTTACATCCCCCTTGCGCTTTCACATGGTATCAAAGGTCTGCGCCGCTGCCAAAAGGGCGGGCAGCGGGCAGACAAAAACTCTTTCTATTAGTATAAAGGCTTTCAGCCCGGATTGCAAGCCGCAACGGCAAAATCTGTCTCAATGCGCTTGGGGCATTCCGGTGTGGAGTACACCCACCTGTCCAGATGTCCCTCGGTGATGAAGTACCGCAGCTCAAACCGGTGGGGCTGGCTCAGGGCGTGGTTCACGATGACCAGCTTGATCTTCATCTTTTCCGGCAGGATGTTTTTGATGTAGACACTTACCGCCTGCCCGGGCGCAAGACCGGAGCAGCTCTCCGCAAGCCCCGCAAGGTTCGGCGCAATCTCCACAAAGGTACCGTATTCCTCCACGCTGCGCACGATGCCCACCACCGTTTCGCCCACGGTGAACCGGGCGGCGTTCTCTGCCCATGTGCCCAGCAGCTCCCGGATGGTCAGCACAAAGCGCCCTTGCGCGTCCCGGTTCTTGATGGCGCACAAGATCTGCTGTCCTACGCTGACCCGGTCGGCAGGGGAGGAGATGCGGCTTACCGACATACAGTCGATGGGCAGCAGGGCACTGATACCACAGCCCACGTCACAAAACGCGCCGAACGGCTCGATGTGGGTCACGGTACAGGGCAGGATATCCCCGGGCGAAAGGGTGTCCAGATACTCCGCCTTGCACAGCCGCTGCGCCTCGGCGCGGGAAAGCCGGTAGCAGGGCGCGCCGTCCTCGTCCGTGTCCAGCCCCTCGATGACAAAACAGGTGGGGCGTCCCACCCGGGTCAGCACCGCAATATCCCGCACGGTACCGGTTTCGGCACCGTCCGCGCACTGGGCAAAGGGCATCACTGCCTTTACGCCGCCCAGCTCAAACCGCAGCTGCCGCCGGGTGTCAAAGGCAAGGGCAGTGGCCTGTAAAATCTCGCCGCTGGCCATGGCAGCCCGCAGCTCGGCAGGGGACAGACGGGCGGCAGAACGGTAACTGTTTTCGGTACGATAAGCTTGCATCATGTTTCATTCCTCTTTCTATATGGTTTTCGGGTCTCTGTGCGATGCTACAACGATATGCAGCAGTGTGCGCAGATATTTGCATTTTGTGCGGCTTTGCATTATACTATATCTGTATGCGCAGCACCCGCTCAGCGGGCGGCGGCACACACTGGCTCTGCCGGGCATCTGCGCGGCAGAAAAGAAGGGAGAGGTCGGATAAATATGGACATCGCTGTGGGAGATACCATCCTCACCCGCAAAAAGCACCCCTGCGGGGCATCCAGCTTCGAGGTGCTGCGGGTGGGCATGGATTTTAAGATCCGCTGCACCGGCTGCGGACGCGAGGTCATGCTGCCCCGCGCCAAAATTGAAAAGAACATCAAAAAGGTGGTAAAGCCCGGCAGCGCACAGTAGCGCAGCCAACGCACCCGAACCGGAACGAATTTGTAAGGAGAACTGCAAGGATGCAAGATATTTCTTCCCGGATGGATGCGGTCTGCCGCCGCTTTGAGGAGCTTTCCATGCGGCTGAACCAGCCTGATGCCGCCGCCGACCCGGCACTGTTCCGCAAGTTAATGCGGGAGTACCACGACACCGAGCCGGTGGTGGAGGCTTACCGGGACTGGCAGACCGCGCTGGATCATCTGGCACAGGCCAAAGCCCTGCTGGAGGAGCCCGGTTCACTGGACCCGGACTTCAAGCAGATGATACAGCAGGAAATCAGCGAAAAAAGTCAAGATGTGGCAAAGCTGGAAAATAATCTCAAAATTTTGCTGCTGCCCAAGGACGTGAACGACGGCAAAAACGTCATCATGGAGATCCGCAGCGGTGCCGGCGGCGAGGAAGCCGCTCTGTTTGCCCACAGTCTGCTGCGGATGTACACCATGTACGCCCAGAACCGTGGCTGGACGCTGGAACTGCTCAACCTGAACGAGACCGAACTTGGCGGCGTAAAGGAAGCCATCATCTCAGTGGATGGCGCAGGTGCGTATAACCGTCTCAAGTACGAGAGCGGGGTGCACCGGGTGCAGCGTGTGCCGGAGACCGAGACCCAAGGCCGCATCCACACCTCCACCGCCACTGTGGCGGTAATGCCGCAGGCAGAGGAGGTGGACTTTGCGCTGGACATGAAAGACTTGCGCATTGATACCTTCCGCTCCTCCGGTGCGGGCGGTCAGCACATCAACAAGACCTCCAGTGCCATCCGTGTGACCCATATCCCCACAGGTACGGTGGTGGAGTGCCAGAACGAGCGCAGCCAGTTCCAGAACAAGGATAAGGCGCTGGAGATCCTGCGCAGCCGTCTGCTTGCGCAAAAACAGAAGGAACAGCAGGATGCCATCAACGCCCAGCGTCAGGGGCAGGTGGGCACCGGCGACCGCAGCGAGAAGATCCGCACCTACAACTTTCCGCAGGACCGCTGCACCGACCACCGCATCGGCCTGACCGTCCACAATCTGGAAAAGATCATGGACGGCAATCTGGACGAGGTCATTGACGCCCTTGCCACCCGCGAGCAGACTGAAAAGCTGCAAAGGCTGGGCGGGTAAAACCCGGTTTTGCGGGTGCAAAACCATCCAAACAACTGCCAAGCAACTATACTTTACAGATAGAAAGAACGATGATTCGTATGAAAATCAAAACCAGAGTTTTGCCTGCCGATGAAGCAGGCGTAGCCGAGGCCGCGCAGCTGCTGCGGCAGGGACAGCTTGTAGCCCTGCCCACTGAGACGGTCTACGGCATTGCCGCCGATGCCCGCAACGGTGCGGCGGTGCGCGATATCTTTGTGGCCAAGGGGCGCCCGCAGGATAACCCCCTCATCGTCCACGTCACCGGGCCGGAAATGCTGCCGGGTCTTGTCAGCGAGGTGCCGGAGCGTGCCCAGCTGCTGATGGCAGCCTTCTGCCCCGGCCCACTGACCATCATCATGCCGCGCGGGCCGGAGGTGGCGGATGAGTGCTGCGCCGGACTGGATACCGTGGGCATCCGTATGCCCAGCCACCCGGTAGCGCGGGCGGTTATCCAGCAGAGCGGCTGTGCCTTTGCTGCCCCCAGCGCCAACCTTTCCGGCAAGCCCAGCCCCACCAACGCACAGGATGTGTTCACCGATATGGACGGCCGCCTGCCGTTGATTTTGGACGGCGGCGAGTGCGATGTGGGTGTGGAGAGCACCGTGGTGTCGGTGGTGGGTGATAAACCCACCCTGTTCCGTCCCGGCCACATCACGCTGGAGGACTTGGAACGCGCCCTCGGCGAAGAGGTAGAGGTGTCCAAGGCCATTCTGGAAAAGCTGCCGGAGGGTGCTGTGGTGCGCAGCCCGGGCATGAAGTACAAACACTACGCCCCCAAGGCCGATGTGACCTTGCTCAACGGCACCTTTGCGCAGTTCAAGGCCTATGTGGACGCCCATAAAGATGAGAACCCCAGCTGCCTGTGCTTTACCGGCGAAAGCGCAAAGCTGGATGTGCCCTGCGTGGAATACGGCCGCGAGGGGGACGGTGCCGATCAGGCAAAGCACATCTTCCGCTCCCTGCGGGCGCTGGATGAGCAGGGCGATGGCGTAGTCTACGCCCGCTGCCCGCAGAAGGACGGCCTGTCCATGGCAGTGTACAACCGCCTGATCCGCGCCGCCGCCTTCCGGGTGATCGATCTATGATAACTTTAGGAATCACGGGGCGCAGCGGCTGCGGTAAGTCCACGGTCACGGCGGTATTTGCCGCCCACGGCGTGCCGCTGGCCGATGCCGACCAGCTCAGCCGGGAAATTTTGCTGCCCGGCTCGCCGCTGCTGCCGCAGCTTGCGGCGCGGTTCGGCGGGGATATTTTAAAGCCGGACGGCACGCTGGACCGCCGTCTGTTGGCTGACCGCGCCTTTGCCACCCCGGAGGGCAAGGCCGCGCTGGACAGTCTGACCCACCCCGCCATCGTGGCACGCATCCGCGCCGCAAAGCAGGCGGCGCAGACCGCCGGTGCGCCCCTTTTTGTGCTGGACGGTGCGGTCATCGTGGGCACGGCGGCACAGGCTGAGTGCGACCGCCTGTGCGTGGTCACTGCGCCCTTTGAGACCAGTGTGGCGCGTATCGTGGCGCGGGACGGTATCTCGCCGGAGATGGCTGCCCGCCGCCTGAACGCCCAGACTCCGGAACGGACCCTGACCGCACAGGCAGACTACACCCTGCACAACGACGCCGGGTTGGAGGCGCTGCAAGCCGCAGCCGCCCGCCTGTGTGAGCGGCTGCAGGCAGAAGGGGGCGTGACGGCAGCGCTTTGAACGAACAAAATTATGAAAAAGCCTACGACCCCATCGCCGCCCGGGAGCGCCGCGCGGCGCGGGAAAAACAGCGACTTCGTAAACAGCAGCGCCGCCGTCAGCTGGTGCTGCGGCTGGCTGCGTTGTGCTTGGCTGTGGTGCTTACGGTGTGTGCCGTGCCGCCCCTGTGCAACCGGGCAGAGCAGCTTTTGTACCCCCGCAAGTACGAGCAGCTGGTGGAAAAATGGGCAGCAGCCTATGAGTTGGATCCGCTGCTGGTCTACGCCTTTATCCGCACCGAAAGCGGCTTTGACCCGCAGGCTACCTCCAGTGTGGATGCCCGGGGCTTGATGCAGATGACTGAGGAGACCTTTCTCTGGATGCGCAGCAAGATCGCCCCGGAGGAGCCGCTGACCTTTGCCGACCTGTACGATCCCGATACCGCCATCCGCTTTGGGTGCTACTACCTGCACCTGTGTATGGTGCGCTACAAAGGGGATGTATCCACGGCGGCAGCGGCTTACCACAGCGGCTGGGGCACGGTGGATCAGCTGCTGCAAATAGAGGAGCACTCCGCAGACGGGGAAACGCTGCAGGGCTTCCCCTATAACCAGATGCACCACTACGTCAACAAGATCACCGCCTGCTACCAGACCTATCAGCGTCTGTACGCAGGTCAATGATAAAAAGTTAAGGAGCAAAAAATCATGAGTGAGAAACTTACTGCAAAAGAGTACGCTGAAAAGCTGCTCTACACCCCCGAATACGCTGCCGACAAACAGGCAGACGTAAAGGAAAAGGCTGCTGCCTTTGCCGAGGGCTACAAGAAATTTATGGACAGCGCCAAGACCGAGCGCGAGGCTGCCGTTGTCAGCGAGCAGATGCTGCTGGCTGCCGGCTACAAGGCTTTTGAGCCCAAAAAGGCCTACGCCCCCGGTGAGAAGGTCTACTTCATTCAGGAGAACAAGGCTGTTGTGGCGGCTACCATCGGCCAGAAGCCCTATGAAGAGGGCTTCCGTCTGGTCATCGCCCACATCGACTGCCCCCGTCTGGACCTGCGTCCCAACCCCCTGTACGAATCTGACCACATGAGCTACTTCCGCACCCACTACTACGGCGGTATACGCAAGTACCAGTGGGCTACCATCCCGCTGGCCATCCACGGCGTGTTCACCCGCGCCGACGGCTCCAGCGTCAACTTTGCCATCGGTGAGGACGAGAACGATCCCGTGTTCTGCATCACCGACCTGCTGCCCCATTTGGGTGCCGAGCAGAACGAGCGTAAGCTCAGCGAGGGCATCAAGGGCGAGGAGCTGAACGTGCTCATCGGCTCTGACACCGTGGAGGAAGAGGACGTCAAGGAGGCTGTCAAGCTGAACACCCTCATCCTGCTGAACCAGAAGTACGGCATCACCGAGCGCGACTTCACCCGCGCCGAGATCGAAGTCGTTCCCGCTGCCAAGGCACGCGATGTGGGCTTTGACCGCTCCATGATCGGTGCCTACGGCCACGATGACCGCGTGGATGCTTACCCCGCACTGCTGGCCGAGATCGAGACCAAGGATCCCGTGCACACCACCATCTGCGTGTTGACCGATAAGGAAGAGATCGGTTCCGACGGCGTGACCGGTATGCAGAGCATGTATGTGTTCCACTTTATGCAGCTGCTCTGCCGTGCTGCCGGTCAGGACGACATCCTCGCCTTCCGCAACAGCGTGTGCCTGTCTGCGGACGTGACCGCCGCCTACGACCCCTCTTGGGCAAGCGCCTTTGAGAAGCAGAACGGCACCTACGCCGGCCGCGGCATTGCCATCTTCAAGTACACCGGCAGCCGCGGCAAGAGCTCTGCCAGCGACGCCAACGCCGAGCTGCTGGGCGACATCACCCGGATGCTGGATGCCAACAACGTGGCATGGCAGATCGGCGAGATGGGCCGTCTGGATCTGGGCGGCGGCGGCACCATTGCCAAGTATGTGGCAAACCGCGGCATCAAGGTGCTGGATATGGGTGTGCCTGTGCTGTCCATGCACTCTCCCTTCGAGGTCATCCATAAGACCGACCTGTACATGGCTTACCGCACCTTCTCTGTGTTCTGCCAGTCTGCGGACTGATCCTCCGCGCTGACGGATATTTTGCATTGAAAAACCGAGCTGCCTGCACATTTTTGTGCGGCGGCTCGGTTTTTTGCGCAAAACCCTTGACCTTCAACCGGCTTTAAGGTGTAATGTAAGGGCGGAGGTGAAGCAAATGAACATCAAACAGGCTTCCGAACAAAGCGGCGTGTCCGCCCCGAACATCCGTTTTTATGAAAAAGAAGGGCTTCTTACACCGGCACGCAGGCAGGGCAATGACTACCGCGATTACACCGCCGGGAACGTCCGCACGCTTAAACTTATCCGTATGCTGCGGATGCTGGATGTGCCGCTGCCTACCATCAAGGCGGTACTGCGCGGGGAACAGCCCCTGCAACAGGCGCTGCAAGCCCAGCAGACCGTGCTGGAGCAGCAGGCGGCGCAGCTGGCGGCAGCCATGCAGTTCTGCGCCGACCTTGCCCGGCAGGCTCCGCAGACGGACACGCTGGACGTGGACGCCTGCCTGACCCGCATGGAAGGCCCCGCCCCGCAGCAGGGCTTCTTCTCCGGCTGGCTGCAGGATTACTGCACGCTGGCGCAGGTGCAGCATCAAAAGCACTTTTTCTTTATTCCGCAGGGCAGCATCAACACCCCGCAGGAGTTTACGGCGGCTTTGCAGGCCTATGCAGAGGAAAAGGAAATGCAGTTTACCCTGACCAAAGAGGGAATGTACCCGGAGTTTTTGCTGGACGACATCGCGTATAAGGCCTACCGCAACCCGGGCAAGTACCGGGACGAAATCTGCTGCGATGCTGTGCATCCCGAGCAGCTGGACACCGGACTGCCGCCCCAGCGGGAGAAGCTGCTGCATATCCTGCGCATCGCTGTGCCGCCGGTATGTACCTTTGCCGCCATTCTGGCGGCGGGGTGGGTGGTGACCGGCGGCGCAGGCTGGCTCTGGCTGGCGGTGCTGGCCTCTGCCGGGGTACTGCTGGGACGCTGCTTTGAAAAATGGCTGTAAGGTGCACTACCCCAGCGGCAGCGCCTCGGCTACGGTCAAAAAGGTGTAGCCGTTATCCGTATACCATCGGATGATATCCGGTAGTGCTTCGGCGGTGGTGCGGGTGGTGGCAGAGTCGTGCATCAGCACCACGCAATGGGTCTGCTCGCCGGTCTCCCGCACCACGTTGCGGTAGATGGTATCCGCACTGGGGTGCCCGCCCACAGCGTCCTCGGCGCAGACGTTCCAGTCCACCCACTGCCAGCCGCGCTGCTCTACCTCGTTTTTTAGCTGTTGCATCAGCCCCTTGCCGCCGTAACGGCGGCTCACGGTGTTGGTGCTGCCGCCGGGAAAGCGCAGGTACCGGATGCTCTCAGCGTCCACATAGGGCGCAATGCGCTGTTTCAGCAGGGCGATGTCCTTCCAGTAGGCGGCGCTGCTGCGGTAGATGTCGCTGTATTCGTGGGAGGCAGAGTGCAGCGCGATCTGATGCCCGGCGGCAGCAGCCTGTGTGAGCAGGGGCAGATATTTCTCATTGTAGCCGGTGGCCACCACAAAAAAGGTGCCGTGCACCCCGGCGGCATCCAGCGCCGCCAGCACCTCCGGGGTGGTCTTGCTGGGGCCGTCGTCAAAGGTCAGGCAGACCCATTTTTCCGGCAGGGAAGGGGCGGCGGGCGCACCGGCATCGGATGCAGCCACCGCCGGTGCGGCAGGGGAAAAGGGCGAAAAGTCCGGCGCGGCGGTCAGCTCGTTCAGCTTGCAGCCCACCGGCGCGCGTGCCGGCACCAGCCACCCCGCCGCAAACGCTGCCAGTGCTGCTGCCAGCAGCCCGCCCCATAGCCCGATGCGCCCGCCGGTGCGCCGCACAAATTGCTTCATATACAAACCCCTCCTTTGCTCTGGGCGCAGCGCCGCAGGCACACTTTCCGCGTACAAATGACCTGTGCAATTGCCCGCAAGGCTGCTTTTGCGCGCGCTGCGCTGCTATTATAGATATGAAGCATAAAAAAACTTATGAGAAACAAAGAAACCACTTGACGAATGGCCGGAAATATGTTACTATATCCAAGCAGTCCGCACCAACGGTTTTCTACCTCAAAAACCGGAGAACTGTATAACAGGTATGCGAGGGTGGCGGAACTGGCAGACGCGCACGTTTGAGGTGCGTGTGGTTTATCCTTGGGGGTTCGAGTCCCCTCCCTCGCACCAGAAGGCAAGTCGGTTTTTGACTTGCCTTTTTTCTATGAGCAGAAGTGGTGGAATGGCAGACACGCTGGTTTTAGGCACCAGTTCCTAGTGAGTGAGGGTTCAAGTCCCTTCTTCTGCATAACGTGAAAAACCGCATGAATACTGGAAAATCCGGTGTTCATGCGGTTTTTTGTATTTGCGGCTTGTCAAATACTATCGAATACTAACCGATATTTGCACTTACTTGCTATCCGAAAGTCTGCAAAAAGTCTGCAAGCTTTACAGGGCAACTCTGCGTGAATCGCCTTTGAAATGACACGAATCGCCCCATGGATGTGTTGACAGGCTTTTTTGCGGAATGGTATAATGTTATTAGGGATAGTGTCGGTTTATACGGGCGCTGACACGCAGCGGTTGTACACTTTTTGCAAAAAGCTGTGCACGATGCTTTGGCATAAAGCCTTTGGAAGAACGTATTGTGAAGGGGTTTGGCTGCGGGGCAGTCGGGGGAAATTGACCTTATGAAGAACAAACGAAAAAATATACTGCTCATAGCAGGGATGCTGCTGGCGCTGCTGGTCGGCATCCTTGCTTACAGTGCCTATACCCAGAAGCAGATCTATCAGGAAAGCACGGCAAACCTGCTTTCCACCTATGGGCAGTCTGCCAAGACCTTTACCATGTTTGCGCAGCGCAACTGGAACATCCTGAACGACTGGGACAGCTACCTGGGCACCCTTGCGGAGCTGGGAGAGCAGGAGGGGCAGTGGCAGGAGTATATCGCCCAAAAGGCTACTTGGCAATACACGGATTTTTACCTGTTCAACGAGCAGTGCGAGTTCTGGACCACCGCCGGGCGGCAGGGCACAGCTATGTACATGAAGGAGGCTTTTGAAAAGCTGTATACCGAAAACAAGCCAGTGATCTCCAGCTATATCTCCAGTCAGGGCATCCGCAAGATTCTGTTTGCCATCCCAATGGAGCAGCCGCTGCAGCTGGACGGCACTACCTATACGGCGCTGGTGGTCAGCTACGATAACGCCGTGCTGGAAAAGCTGCTGGGCAGCATGGTCTATGAGGGACAGAGCGATTGCTATATCGTGCGCTCAAACGGCGATGTGGTGCTTTCCACCGAGACAAAGACCGAGATCACCGAGCAGATGACCAACCTGTTTGACTACTTACAGCAGAACGCCAGCGTGGATCAGCCTTACTTTGACACCATGGTGCAGACCCTGCCGCAGGGCGGCGAGGGCTGTGTGCTGTTCACCATGAACGGGCAGAAATATTACCTGATCTATCAGCCGCTGGGCATTCTGGATTGGAGCATCATCGGCATCGTACCCACCGGGGTGGTGGATTCCGGGATGCGCAGGGTGCAAAACGCTACTATTTTAGTCATCGCACTGCTGGGGCTTCTGATCATGGCAGGCGTGGTAAAGATCCAGCGTGACGCGGAGCGCAACCGCCGTCGGGAGCTGGAGCGCCGCCGGGAAAAAAGCGATATGATGTTTGCGGGCATGGCACGCGTTGTGGAGCGTTTTGCAGTGTGCGATCTGGACCGCGACCGCTACCAGTACCACGAGCGGCGCGGAGAGCCGCTGTACCAACCGGAGGGCTCTTACCAGCAGATGCTGGAGCAGATATCGCGCAAGTATGTAGTTCTGACCGATAGCGAAAACGCCAAGATCCCCCAGATGCTGGCCCCGGAAAACCTGCGCAGGCTCATCAAAACGGACAACGACTCCCTCAAGCTGGAATATGCCGCCCGCGATAAAAGCGCATTTTTCATGATGACGGTCGTTCCCATGGCGTGGAAGGAAAATCGCCTGACCCGTGTGATGATGATCGTGCAGGATATGGGCAAGCAGCACCTGCTGCAAAGCCTTGCCAACACCGATGGCCTGACTGGCCTGCTGAACAAGCGCTACTTCGACCGGGTACTGACCGTGCTGGAGCAGCACAGCCAGCCCTTTGCGCTGCTCTATATGGACTTGGACCGCTTCAAGCCTGTCAACGATACCTACGGCCATGATGTGGGCGATAAGCTGCTGAAGGGCGTTTCCCAGCGGCTGCAGGGCTGCATCCGTAGCCGGGACTACGCCTTCCGCCTGGGCGGCGACGAGTTTGCCCTGTTGTTGCTCGGTCCAATGGAGCCGGAGGCCTGCGCCAGCAAGATGAATATGATCTGTGAGATGGTCGCTGTGCCCTACGAGATCGACGGCAATACCGTGAGCGTGGGTGCCAGCTGCGGCTACGCCTTGTACCCTGCCGAAAGCGTGGATGTGCAGCAGGTGCGCTGCATCGCCGACCAGCGGATGTACGAGAATAAGCAGGCAAACCACGCCAGACAGGACGGCGCGGAAGGCATTTAAAATTGTCTTACATAAAGCAAGGCCGCAGCACGGTATGTTGTGCTGCGGCCTTGCCGTTATATTATGGTTATATTATGCTGTTACAGATGCAGCATATCCCGCTGGGCGGCAGCGCGGTAGCGCAGCGCAGCGGCGATAAAGCCCTTGAACAGGGGATGTGCGCGGTTGGGGCGGCTCTTGAACTCCGGGTGGAACTGTGCGCCTAGATGGAAGTCGCGGCCGGGCAGCTCTACGGTCTCCACCAGATGGCCGTCCGGGCTTGTGCCGGAGATGACCAGCCCGGCGTCCTGCATCTCCTGCCGGAAGTCGTTGTTGAACTCATAGCGGTGGCGGTGACGCTCCCAGATCTCGTTCTCGCCGTAGCACTCGGCCATCTTGGTGCCGGGCTTCACCGTGCAGGGGTACTTGCCCAGACGCATGGTGCCACCCTTGGGGATATTGCCCTGCTGGTCCGGCATCAGGGAGATGACATTGTGGGCACCGTCCGGGGTGAACTCGCTGGAATTGGCGTCCTTGTAGCCCAGCACATTGCGGGCAAATTCAATGACCATGATCTGCATACCAAGGCAGATGCCAAAGCAGGGAACATGGTTCTCGCGAGCGTACTGGGCGGCTTGGATCATACCCTCGATGCCGCGGTCGCCAAAGCCGCCGGGCACGATGATGCCGTCCACATCCGCAAAGGCTTCCTTGCAGGCGGCCTGATCGGTCAGATCCTCGCTTTCCACCCAGCGGATCTCCACCTGACTGTCATTCTCAAACCCGGCATGGTAAAGGCTTTCCATCACCGAGAGGTAAGCGTCGTGCAGCTTGACGTACTTGCCCACCAGTGCAATGGTGCAGGTCTTGCTGCGGGTGGCAATGCGGGAGACTACCTGCTTCCACTCGGTCAGGTCGGCAGGGGGAACATCCAAGTGCAGCTGATGCACCACAACATCGTCCAGACCGTTGGTGTGCAGCATCAGCGGGCACTGGTACAGGCTGGGCATGGTCAGGTTCTCAATGACGCACTCGGGCTTGACGTTGCAGAAGGTGCTGATCTTGCGGCGGATGTCGCTGCCCACACTGCCGTCTGCGCGCAGAATGATGATGTCGGGGCTTACGCCCATGCCCTGCAGCTCCTTGACCGAGTGCTGCGCGGGCTTGGACTTGTATTCATCCGAGCCGGAGATGTAGGGCACCAGCACCACATGGATGTAGCAGCAGTTATCCCGTCCCTGCTCCAGACCAACCTGACGGATGGCTTCAAGGAAGGGCTGGCTCTCGATATCGCCGGTGGTGCCGCCGATCTCGGTAATGACCACATCGGCTTCGGTAGAGGAGGCCAGATTATAGATGTAGCTCTTGATCTCGTTGGTGATGTGAGGGATGATCTGCACCGTCTGTCCCAGATAAGCGCCCTGACGCTCCTTGTTCAGCACGTTCCAGTACACCTTGCCGGTGGTCAGGTTGGAGTACTTGTTCAGATTTTCGTCAATGAAGCGCTCGTAGTGTCCCAGATCCAAATCGGTCTCGGTGCCGTCATCGGTCACGAACACCTCGCCGTGCTGCAGCGGGCTCATGGTGCCCGGGTCCACGTTCACATAGGGGTCCAGCTTCTGGCTGGCCACCTTCAGGCCACGGCACTTCAAAAGCCGACCCAGAGATGCAGCGGTAATGCCCTTGCCCAGACCGGAGACCACGCCGCCGGTCACAAAAATAAATTTTGCCATAAAAATATACCTTCCTTTGTTGTAGAATAAAACTCTCCCATAAAAGGCCCGCTCTCGGCGCACCCCTTTCCCTGCGGGTGCGTGGCGAAGCCCTATGTCTCATTCGCTTCTGTCAGCGTACTCTTCCAGCACCTCCTGCGCCACCTCAGCGCGGTCGCGGCGGGTGTCCATAGCCTGTTTTTCAAGGTAGCGGTGCGCTTCGGCCTCGGTCATGTGGGCGTGCTCTACCAGACAGCACTTTGCCCGGCTGACCAGCCGCAGCTGCCCGATCTTGTCCTGCAGGCGGGCGTTCTCCTGCCGCAGACGCTGCAGGCGGTGGTTGCCGGCAGCTGCCATGTGCATGGCCTGCAAAAACAACGGGGTGGTGAAGGGTTTGCTCAGCAGCAGCACCCCCTGCTCGTTCAGGGGGGCAAGCAATTGCTCAGCCTGTGCGGCTTTTACCAGAAAGACCACACCGGCATCAGTCTGCTCCACAGCGGTGATGCACAATTCGTGCCCGAACTCATCGGGCAGGGGAGCATTGACCACGATCAACTCAAAATCAGATTCCGACATTCTGCGCCGTGCCTCAGCTCCGCTGGGAATGATCACCGGGCGGCTGTAACCCATCTCGGACAGCCGCGCGGCAATATACTCGTTGGAGTTGGCACCGGCGCTTACGATCAGTGCGCGTCCCATTTTCCGCACTCCTTTCTCCTGCGCTGGCAGGGATCAGATGGCGTTAAAATAGTAGACGCGCTCGTGCTCGGCCCGGTCAGGCGCACTCCGCAGTGCGGCGCAGCGCTTGAGCTCCTCCGAGAAATAGCGTTTAGAAAGCCCCTCTGGCAGCACCCGGCGCAGGAACTCGCTCTCCTCGGCCACCTGCACCGCCTCCTCAAGGGTGGCGGGCAGGGTCTCAAGCCCCAGTCCCTTGGCTTCGGCGGAATCGAACAGGTTGCGGTTCACCGGCGGCTGCAAGACCATGCGCTGCTCAATGCCGTCCAATCCGGCGGCAAGGATCAGGCCAATGGCCAGATACGGATTGCAGGCGGGGTCCGGGCTGCGCAGCTCCATGCGGCAGTTGTCGCCCTTGACCATGGGAATGCGCACCAGCTGGCTGCGGTTCTGGCGGCTCCAGCTCACATAGCGGGGCGCTTCGTCACAGCCAAAGCGCTGGTAGCTGTTGGGCAGGGGATTGGTAAACACGGTCAGTTCCCGGCTGTGTGCCAGCACACCGGCCATAAAGCTGCCGGCAATGCTGCCCGGGGCAATATCGCCCTCAAACAGGTTTTTGCCGTCCATGTAAAGCGAGAGGTTGATGTGCAGCCCGCTGCCGGCCTGCTGGGGCAGGGGCTTGGGCAGAAAGCTGGCGTGCAGACCGTTGCGCATGGCAATGGCACGGACGATCTGCTTAAAGGTCATCACGTTGTCGGCGGTTTTCAGCGGCCCGGCGTAGCGGCAGTCGATCTCGTTCTGGCCGTTGCCGCTCTCGTGGTGGCTGTGCTGGGGTGCCATACCCATCTGCTCCATGGTCAGGCAGATATCCCGGCGCAGGTTTTCACCCGCATCCAGCGGCGCAACGTCAAAATATCCGCCGAAGTCAATGGGAATGCAGGTAGGGTGGCCACGGTCGTCCTTTTCAAACAGATAAAACTCGCACTCGGTACCCACGTTGCAGGTAAGCCCCAGCTTTTTGAATTTGCGGTTCACATCCCGCAAAAAGCCCCGGCAGTTGCCGCTAAAGGCTGCGCCGTCCGGCTTTTCCACATCGCAGAAGAACTGCATCACTCGGCCTTCGGTGGGACGCCACGGCAGGATGGTCACGGTGGAAAGATCCGGCCGCAGTACAAGGTCGCTTTCCTCAACGTGCATAAAGCCTGCAATGGAGCTGCCGTCAAAGCACACGCCCTCTTCCAGTGCCTTGGACAGGTTGCTGGCCAGCACGGCAATGTTCTTCTGGGTGCCAAAAATATCACAGAAGGCAAAGCGCACAAATTTGACGTTGTTGTCCTCCACGAAATCCAGAATATCCTGTTGGGTGGAATAGCTCATAAATAACCCCCTTACAAAAACTGCATTTCAAATAAAACGCCCAAAGGCCTGCCCTCAAAAAGGGAGCAGGTCTTTGGGCTGGTGTAAGAAATAGGAAAAGGAGAATGGCTAATTGATCCGGCAGCCGGCGGATGCTTATTTTTTTACGCTGTCAGGAGATTATCAGACGTAGTAAAGCATCTTGCTGTAGCTGGGCAGAGGCCAGTAATCCTCGCCGCAGATAGTCTCGGCATCGTCGGCAGCGGCGCGCAGGGCATCCATCACCGGGAGAACGTTATCGTGGAAGGCAACGGCCTTCTCGCTCTCGGTGGGCAGTGCCTTTGCGGCATTCACGGCATCCTGCAGGGTGTCGATGGCATCGCTCATGGTATCGGCGTCAGAAGAAAGCTTTTCCAAAGTCTTGGTCTCGCTGCGCACGCTGATGTGCTCGCTGACAGCCAGCTTGGAGGCGGCGGTATTGGCAACCTCGCTCATGTAGGCGTTGATGGCGGGCAGCAGCTGCTTGCGGGCCATCTCCAGCATGGTCAGAGCCTCGATGTTGATGATCTTGGAGTAGTGCTCCATCTCGACCTCGTAGCGGCTCTCCATCTCCACCTTGGTCAGCACGCCGAACTCTTCCATCAGCTGGATGTTCTTGGGCTCGACCAGTGCGGGCAGAGCAGCGGGGGTATTCTTCTTGTTGGGCAGGCCGCGCTTTGCTGCCTCGGCCTCCCACTCGGCGGTATAGCCGTTGCCGTTGAAAATAACGCGGCGGTGGTCGCGGATGGTGCGCTTGATCAGAGCGATGGCTGCACTGGTAAAGTCCTCAGCGCCCTCCAGTTCGTCGGCGTAGCCCTTCAGTTCCTTGGCGACAGCAGTGTTCAGGATGGTGTTGCAGTCGCTCAGGTTCTCGGCAGAGCCGGGCATACGGAACTCGAACTTGTTGCCGGTGAAAGCGAAGGGAGAGGTACGGTTGCGGTCGGTGGTGTCCTTGCTGAACTTGGGCAGAACGTCCACGCCCAGATCCATCTTCATCTTGACGGGGCCGGCATAGGGAGAATCGGATGCAATTGCATCGATGACAGCTTCCAGCTCCTCGCCTACGAAGATAGAGATGATGGCCGGAGGTGCCTCGTTAGCACCCAGACGGTGATCGTTGCCCGGGGTAGCCACAGAGGTGCGCAGCAGGTCAGCGTACTCATCCACAGCCTTGATAACAGCGGCCAGGAAGATCAGGAACTGCAGGTTCTCCATGGGGGTGTCGCCGGGATCCAGCAGGTTCTCGTGGGTAGTGCTCATGGACCAGTTGTTGTGCTTGCCGCTGCCGTTCACGCCTTCAAAGGGCTTCTCATGCTGCAGGCAGACCAGACCGTACTTGGGTGCGATCTTGCGCATCATTTCCATGGTCAGCAGGTTGTGGTCGATGGCTACGTTGGTGGTGTCGAAGATGGGAGCAAGCTCGTGCTGGCAGGGAGCAACCTCGTTGTGCTTGGTCTTGGCAGGCACGCCCAGCTTCCACAGCTCCTCGTCCAGCTCCTTCATGAACGCAGAAACCTCGGGACGGATGACACCGAAGTAGTGCTCCTCCAGCTCCTGACCCTTGGCAGAGGGAGCACCGAACAGGGTGCGGCCGGTGAGGATCAGATCCTGACGTGCCTCGTAGTCCTCCTTTTTGACCAGGAAGTACTCCTGCTCGGGGCCGACGGTGGTGGAAACGTAGTCCACATCCTTGCCGAACAGCTTCAGGATACGGACGGCCTGACCGGACAGTGCGTTCATGGAACGCAGCAGGGGAGTCTTTTTATCCAGAGCCTCGCCGGTGTAGCTGACGAATGCGGTGGGGATGCACAGCACATCATCCTTCACAAAGGCGTAGCTGGTGGGGTCCCATGCGGTGTAGCCGCGTGCTTCGCAGGTAGCGCGCAGACCGCCGGAGGGGAAGGAGGAAGCATCGGGCTCGCCGCGTACCAGCTCCTTGCCGGAGAACTCCATGATGGCGGTGCCGTCGCCCACGGGGCTGACGAAGCCATCGTGCTTCTCACTGGTGATGCCGGTCAGGGGCTGGAACCAGTGGGTGTAGTGGGTAGCACCCAGCTCCATAGCCCAGCGCTTCATCACGCTGGCGACAACGTTTGCCACCTCAATATCCAGCGGAGCACCCTTGTGCAGGGTGTTCTTCAAGCTCTTGTAAGTAGCGCTGGGCAGGCGCTCCTTCATAACGTGCTCATTAAAGACCTTGCTGCCGTAGATCTCCATAACATTTGCTGCCATAAATCCTACTCCTTACTTGATCTTACTTTTTTCTTTCGCCTTGGGTCTGCCGCAATGCAAAAACCCAAAGCGTGCTTACATCTTAACAAAAACGGCGCTGCGAGTCAGGAGGTGACCCACAGCGCCGTTGCTGTCTATGGCTAAGATTATAGTCCTTGCGGGCAAAAAAGGCAATTGACAAAACTGACGATTCTGCACAAACACGATCTCGGATTTTTGGAATAACCGCGATTGGTATGACTTTTGCATCGAAAAAGCCCCCTTCAGGACGGCTTTCTCCGGCTGAAAGGTGCGCAGTGCGCGGCAATTGTTCTTATTGTAAAAGCATCAGATGACCTGAAACAGGAAAAACTTGAGGTAGTTCGTCTCCGGCACGCCCCACAGAATGGGGTGATCCGGTGCCTGCTGCTTTACCTCGATCTGCCGCAGCTGCCGGTGAGCGTCCTTGGCGGCGGCGCGCAGCATCTTGATGAACAACTCCTCGGTGGCAAAGTGGGAGCAGCTGGCAGTAGCCAGATACCCGCCCCGGGGCAGCAGCTTCATGGCGCGGTAGTTGATCTCCTTGTAGCCGCGCATGGCATTCTCCACCGTGCGGCGCGCCTTGGTAAAGGCAGGAGGATCCAGAATGATAAAGTCGTAGGGGTGGCCCTCCTTTTCCAGCCGGGGCAGCAGGGCAAAGGTGTCCTCGCAGAGGAAATCCATGTTGTTGAGACCGTTGCGTTCGGCGTTGCGCTTTGCCATGGCAATGGCTTCGGCGCTGATGTCGGCAGCAGTCACCCGGGCAGCCCCGCCCTTGGCCGCGTTCAAGGCAAAGCTGCCGGTGTGGGTAAAGCAGTCCAGCACGGTATGCCCGGCGGCAAGGCGTGCTACCGCCCGACGATTATATTTCTGGTCAAGGAAAAAGCCGGTCTTTTGGCCGTTTTCAAAGTCCACATGGTAATATACGCCGTTTTCGCAGATCTCGGTCTGGGTGGTTTCCGGGTGGCTCTCGCCGGGCAGGGCAAACCAGCCCTTGTTTTGCTCCAGCCCCTCCTTGGCGCGCAGGGTTTCATCGTTGCGCTCGTAGATGCCGTCAATGGTCTGGCCGTCCGCCCGCAGCACCTCAGCCAAAAGCGGGAAGAGCATCGGCTTCAGCTTTTCCATGCCTACGCTCAGGGTCTGGGTGACCAGAACATTGTTGAAACGGTCCACCGTCAGGCCGGGGAACTGGTCTGCCTCGCCAAAAATGAAGCGGCAGGCAGAGAGGTCGGCAGGCTCCAGCACCGTTTTGCGGTACGCCCATGCGTACTCCACCCGGCGGCGCCAGAAGGCAGTATCAAAGGTATCGTTGGCATTGCGGGAAATGAGCCGCACCCGGATCTTGCTTTTCAGCGAGAGAAAACCGGTGCCGAGATAGGCGCCCTTGGGGCTGACCACATCCACCAGCGTGCCGTTTTCCGGCGCGGTGCCGGGGGCTTCCAGAATGTCGTTCTCGTACACCCAGGGGTGCCCGCCCATCAAAAGACCCTCGGCGTGCTTATTGACTTTATATACAGGATAAGTGCGTTCGCTTTTCATAAAATGCTCCTTCAACTGAGAATGCGCAAAATGATGCTTGTTCTGCTCTTTATCATAACATAAAAATATGGTAGAATAAATACAAAATTTTGCGGAAGGAAGAAAACGCTATGGAGATCGAACGCAAATGGATGGTGACCGGCTGGCCGGAGGGGCTGCCCCTTGAGGAAGAATTCACCATGCGGCAGGGCTATATCAGCGTGCAGCCCACGGTGCGCATCCGGGAGGAAGCACTGACCGGCGGCAGCACCGACTATATCCTCTGCTTCAAGTCCGCAGGGGGCTTGGCACGGGAGGAGATCGAGCGCAGCATCGACAAAGACCTGTTTGTGCAGCTGGAAGAGAAGATCATCGGCAAGCCCCTGATCAAGAAGGTGCGCCGGAGCTACCGCCTGCCGGACGGCGCGGTGCTGGAGGTGAACCATGTGGACGAGGGCTTGCCCACAGCGTTCTGGTACGCCGAGGTGGAGTACCCCACAGTGGAAGCCGCGCTCAGCTGGCAGCCGGAAGCCTGCGGCCTTGCGGCATACCTCAACGATGAAGTAACGAACCAGCCCGGCCAGAGCATGGGCGCATACTGGGTGCAAACCAGAGGGTAAAGCCAACAATACTGTGAAGGGAATGACTGTTTACGAAAAAGATCAAGCTGAAGCTGGAGCTCCAGTATAACTCGCCGGTGATTCTTACCTTTTTTCTGCTGTCCATGCTGGTGCTGTTGGCAGACGGCTGGACGAACGGCTGGAGCACCATGAACCTGTTCTGCGTGTACCGCTCTTCGTGGCGGGACCCACTGGGCTACATCCGGCTGTTCGGCCATGTGCTGGGCCATGCAAACTGGGAGCACTTTCTCAACAATATGCTGCTGCTGTTGGTGGTGGGCCCGCCCATGGAGGAGAAATACGGCAGCATCCCGCTGCTCAAGGGCATTTTGTTCACCGCGCTGGTCACCGGCGTGCTGCAATGTATCCTGTTCCCCAACACAGGGCTGCTGGGTGCGTCCGGCATTGTGTTCATGCTCATCATGCTGTCCTCGCTGGCGGGCTTTTCCGGCGGCATCCCGGTCACCATGCTGCTGGTGGCGGCGCTGTATTTCGGTCAGCAGGTGTATGATATCATCTTTGTGCACGATAACGTGGCAAACTTTATGCACATCGTGGGCGGCTTGTGCGGCACAGCCTTTGGCTACTACTGCACCCTCCACCGCCGCCCGGCGCGCAGCCGTAGATAAAAAGAGAAGAATTATAGATAGAAACAGGATACCGGAGCGTCCGTGGACGCTCCGGTATCCCGTTTATACAAGAAAGAAAAATAATGAGTGCGACAAACTGGAATTTGTTTACTGTTTCTTATCATTGAAGTAAATGATAAATGCTCCCATCACGGCAACAGCAAGAATAACGCCCCACTCTGGTGCATTGACCCAATTTGCAAAGATGGCACCACTTATATACCCAACAATTACGGTTACGATCATTGCTAAAATCGCTTTCCCCATACAATCACGCTCCTCGTCAAATTCCGATTTGTTGAACTAAGCCGAGTATACCATACCAGCCAATGAAAGAATACCCCTCTAGGGGAGAATTGGCTGAAAAAGCGTTCAAAGTGCGCCGCAGAGCACTTCAAACGCGAACAATAAAAAAATTATTTCCATCCCCGGTCGGTGGGGTCCAGCATCCCGGCGGCGGAATACACCAGCGCGTTGCAGATGGCAGCGGCAACGTTGCTGCCGCCCTTACGTCCCATGGCAACGATGGCGGGCACGCCGTGGGTGGTGCACACCTCAAACAGCCGCTCCTTGCTCTCCACCACGTTCACAAAGCCCACCGGCACTCCGATGACCAGCGCAGGGCGCAGCCCGGCGGTTTCAATCAGGTCGGCAATGGTCAGCAGCGCCGTGGGGGCGTTGCCCACCGCAAGGATGGCACCGGGGTGTTCGGCGGCGGCTCTTTGCATGGACGCCACCGCCCGGGTGGTGCCGTTGGTCTTTGCCAGTGCGGCCACCTCCGGGTCGGCCATGTAGCACAGCGCTGTGCCGCCCAGCCGCGCAAGCCCCGGCTTTGTAATGCCGGAAAGCGCCATGTTGGTGTCGGTAACGATGGGTGCAGCGGCTTGCAGCGCCGCCACGCCCGCCGCCACCGCGCCGGGGGTAAAGCGCAGATTGCGGGCGTAGTCGAAATCGGCAGTGGTATGGATGACCCGCTTGACCACGGCGGCAGTCTCCGGCGGCGGGGTTAGGCCCATTGCGTCCAGTTCTGCGGTGATGATAGAAAGGCTCGTCCGCTCAATGTCGGCGGGCAGATGATGCTGCGGGGTCATACAGTGTTCCTCCCTTCCAGTCCCATGGCGGCGTACAGGGCGTTCATGTCCAGCGCCCGGCGCACGCCGTCGGCCAGCAGGTCAAACTGCTGCTGACGGTACTCCTGCATGGAGAGCAGCGGCGCACTGGCAGGGGAGATGCCCTTACGGCTGCACAGCAGCTGCACCAGCTTTTCGGTCAGCTCCCCGGTATCGAACAATCCGTGCAGATAAGTGCCCGCCACGTTGTCCTTTACGCAGCCCTCGGTGCTGCCGTCTGCAAGGCGGCAGAAGGGCACACCCTGCACGGTAGTGCGCCCGGTATGGATCTGGTAACCGGTCAGCACTGCCCCCGCCAGCTGCGGCGCGGTGACGGTGGCAGTATCCTGTGTGCGGTGCTTGGCGTCCGTAAACACAGTCTGGATGGGCAGCAGCCCCAGCCCGCGCACGGTCTGGCTGCGTCCGCTCTCAGTGCCCTCGGGGTCGGCAAGGGTCTCGCCCAGCATCTGGTAACCGCCGCACACGCCCAGCACCGGTGTGCCGGCAGCTGCCAGCTTTTGCACGGCACCTTCCAGCCCGCATTGCCGCAGCCAGAGCAGGTCGTCTATGGTGTTTTTTGTGCCCGGCAGAATGACCACATCTGGTGCGCCCAGCTGCCGGGGGCTTTGCACATACCGCACGCTCAGCAGCGGGTGCTGCTCCAGCGGCATAAAATCCGTAAAATTGGAGATATGCGGCAGCCGCAGAATGGCAGCATCCAGCGGCTTGACGGCGGTGTTGCTTTCCAGCCGGGAGGAGAGGGAGTCCTCGTCCTCGATATCTACCCGCAGGTAGGGCACAACGCCCAGCACCGGCAGATGGGTCTTTTCCTCCAGCATGGTAAGGCCGGGTTTCAGGATGGCGGCATCGCCCCGGAACTTGTTGATGACCAGCCCCTTGATGCGTGCCCGCTCGGCGGGTTCCAGCAGCTCTACCGTGCCGTACAGCTGCGCAAATACGCCGCCCCGGTCGATATCTCCCGCCAGCAGCACCGGTGCATCCACCAGCTCTGCCAGCCCCATATTGACGATATCGTCCGCTTTTAAGTTGATCTCTGCCGGGCTGCCTGCGCCCTCAATAACGATGATGTCCACCTTTTCGGCCAGACTGTCGTAGGCGGCTAAAATGTCCGGGATCAGGCTCTTTTTCAGCTTGAAGTAGGCGGCTGCGGGCATCTGTCCGCGCACCTCGCCGTTCACGATGACCTGACTGCCCACATCGCTGCTGGGTTTGAGCAGAATGGGGTTCATGCGCACATCCGGTTCCATGCCGGCGGCCTGTGCCTGTACCACCTGCGCACGCCCCATTTCCAGCCCATCCCGGGTGACAAAGCTGTTCAGCGCCATGTTCTGGCTTTTAAAGGGGGCTACCCGGTAGCCGTCCTGTGCAAAAATACGGCACAGCGCGGTGCACAGCAGGCTTTTGCCCGCCCCGCTCATCGTGCCCTGCACCATGATACATTTTGCCCGGCTCATGCAAGCACCTCCTGTAAGGTTTTTAAAAGCTGCTGGTTTTCCGGCGCGGTGCGCACGGCGGTGCGGTACCAGCTGCCGTCCAGTCCGGGGTAGTTGCCGCAGCTGCGCAGCACGATGCCGCGCTGCCGCAGGGCATCGCCCAGTGTTTCCGGCGCTTGGAACAGCAGATAATTCGCACTGCCATCCAGCACCCGCAGCCCCAGTGCGCGCAGCCCGTCCCGCAAAATGGGACGCTGCTGCGCGATAAGTACCTGCACCCGGGCTACATAGGCGGTCTCGTCCAGCGCTGCCAGCCCCGCCGCCTGTGCAAGGCTGGAAACTGCCCACGGCTGCCCGGCGGCCTGCATCTTATCTAGCAGAGCGGTGTTGCTGCACAGGCAGTAGCCCAGCCGCACTCCGGCCATGCCGTACAGCTTTGTAAAAGCTTTCAGGATGATGAGGTTCGGGCTTGCCAGAAGCTTTTTGGCAGACAGCACCTCACTTTGCGGCAGAAAGTCCAGAAAGCACTCGTCCACCACCAGCAGCGCACCGCAAGCTTCGCACCGGTGCAACACCGCCTCCACCAGCGCTAGCGGCGTCAGCTGCCCGGTAGGGTTATTGGGCTGACAGAGGAATACCATGTCGGTGTCCTCGTCCACAGCGGAAATGAACGCCTCCGTCACTGCAAAATCTTCGATTTCCCGCAGGAAATGCCGCCGGACGGCGCAGCCCGCGGTTTCCAGCGCGGCGGCATACTCCGCAAAGGTAGGGGCGGGCAGCAGGGCGGTGCGGGGCTTTGCCGCCCACACCAGCCGGAAAATGAGATCTGCCGCGCCGTTGCCGCACAGGATATGCGCTGCAGGCACGGTTTCGTGCACTGCCAGCTTTGCCCGTAGCGCGCGGCAGAGTGGGTCAGGGTAGCGGTCTGCGGTGGCAAGCGCGGCGGTGATGGCCTTTGCCACCCCCTCCGGCAGTCCCAGCGGGCTGACATTGGCCGAAAAGTCCAGCGCGTCCTGTCCGTACTGCGCCCGGTAACCGGCCCAGTCGCCGCCATGTACAAGCTGCATCATAAAATACCTCGTATCACCAGCCCAAGCGCCAGCGCCAGCAGGCTTTCGGCGTACATCATGCGGTCAGCGCGGCGGATATCCTCCGGCTCAATGGGACGCACGGCATCGCCGATGGTGGGCTTAGGGTAGTATTGACCAAAATAGTAGGCAGGCCCCGCCAGCTGCACGTTTAGTGCACCGGCGCAGGCGCTCTCGGTCTGGGCACTGTTTGGGCTGGCGTGGTTGCGCCTGTCCCGCCGCCAGATGCGCCACGCACTGCGGGCATCGTTGCCGGTCAGGGCAGCAGCGGCTACCCACAGCAGGGCGGCAATGCGGCTGGGCAGGTAGTTCGCAATATCATCCAGCTTTGCCGCCGCACGCCCAAAGCGCAGATATCGCTCGTTTTTGTAGCCCACCATGCTGTCCATGGTGTTGATGGCCTTGTAGGTCAGTGCCAGCGGAGCGCCGCCCAGCAGCATATACAACAGCGGTGCGATCACGCCATCGCTGGCGTTTTCCGCCACGGTCTCCACAGCGGCCTTGGTCACGCCTTCGGCGGTAAGCGCCTGCGTGTCCCGCCCCACGATGCGGCTTACCGCAATGCGGGCGGCGGGCAGGTCGGGCTTTGTCAGCTCCCGGTAGACGTTCGTACTCTCTTGCACAAGCCCCTTTGCCGCCAGTGCCTGTCCGCACCAGAACATCTGTACTGCCAGCCCCAGCAGCGGGTGCAGGGCGGCGGCTCCTATGCAGATAAGACTTGTGAGTGCAAAGGTGCCCACCGGCAGACAAAAGGCTAAAATGCGCCCGCCCCAAAGCTCGCCCTCCGGCGTTTTGGGCAGGCGGGCACGCAGCCCTTTTTCCAGCGCAGAGATGGCCTTGCCCATGTACACCACCGGATGCGGAAGCCACGCCGGGTCGCCGAAAACGGCATCCAGCACAAAGCCGCCCAGTACCGCGTAGCCGATCATGCCTGCGCCTCCTTTGTGTACTGCACGGTCTTTACCAGATGTAGCACCCGCTTTGCCGCCCAGTCCTTGGCATCCAGCACAAAGCCGCCGGCGTTGGGGGCGCACCATTCGTAATAATCCTTGTGGGGCAGGGCATAGCGTTCCATGGCAGCCATCTGGGTGCCGCCGTGGGCTAAGATGACCAGCATCTCCTCGCCATCCGCAAGGGCTTTGTCCACCAGTGCGGAAAATGCTGCGCAGATGCGCTCACAAAACGCGGCCTTGGTCTCGCCGTCCGGGCAGGGGCTTTCACAGTTGGCGGCTACCCATGCAAGGTAGTCCGGGTCGTGCTCCATTTCAATATAATTTCTCCCCTCAAAGCTGCCAAAGCACATCTCCTTCAGCCCATCTGTTTCTACGAGCCTTGCGCCCGGGAACAGCACCTCGGCGGTCTGCCGGGTGCGGCAAAGCGGGGTAATATACACAGTCTTAGGGGAAATATCTGCCCGGCACAGCACAGCGCGCCCGGCGGCAGAAAGCGGGATATCCCGCTGCCCCTGATAGCGCTTTTCGGCGTTGTATTCGGTCAGGCCGTGACGTAATAAATAGATCAGCATTCCGGCAATTCTCCTTTCAAAACGGTGGGGATGCCGCAGAACATCTGCACCACGCACGCAGCACGCGCCGCTAGCATACAGGCCAGACGTCCGGCGTTTTCCCGTGCGGCACGCTCGGCCGGGTCTATGGGCACCACACCGCCGCCCACCTCGGTGGACAGCACGATATCATAAGCGGATAATTTGTCCGCAAGTTTCTCAAGCTCAGCATTGTCCTTGCACCCGGCGGCAAGCTGCTGCGCATCTGTGATGCAGCGGCCGGGCAGGGTGCGGGCAAAGGTACGCTTGCCGCTGTAAAGCGGCCCGGTGATGAAGATCATAACAGCCCTCCCCATTGGCAGGCGCACAGCGCCGCCAGCATCCACAGCTCAGTCTTTTGCAAAAACCACCCGGCAAGATCGCCGGTAATGCCGCCCAGCTGCTGCACGGCTACATGGTGATACCACAAAAACAGCAAGATTGCAACTGCTGCCAGTGCTCCGCCGCCTAAAGCCAGCAGCGCCCCACAAAGCAGTATCGCCAGCACTGCCAGCACATTGCGCACAGCGGTACGGTCGGCAGTGGAGGCAAAGGTATGGGCAAGGCCGGTGTTTTTAGCCATGGGAAAGGCCGCCACCGCAAGGCCGGAAAGTGCCCGCTCCAGCACCAGCGCCAGCGTCCACAGCGCGCCCACCCGGGGGGTGAACTGCACACAGGCGGCGAGGCAGAGGTAAGCCGCAAAATAGCTGCACAGCCGGATGACCGCAAAGGCACCGCAGTGCGGGTCCTTTAAAATTTCCAGCTTCTTTTCCCGGTCGCCGTAGCTGGCAAGGGCGTCACAGGTGTCGGCATAGCCGTCCAGATGGATGCCGCCGGTCACCCACACCGGCACAAGGCAGAACCCTGCCGCCCGCGCCGGGGCGGGCAGCGGCAGCACACCGCACACGCACCACAGTGCCCCGCATAAAAGCCCCACCAGCGGAAAGGCGCACAGCGCGTACCGCATATTCTTTTCGTTCCACGCAAACTGCGGCACCGGCACCGCCGAAAACATGGCAAAGGCCACCGCAATGGTCTGCAAAACGATCATTTTTCCACTCCTTTATAATAGACAGGGATGCCGCACACCACCCGCACTACGGCGTCTGCCCGGGCGGCAAGGGCGTTGTTCACCCGTGCCAGCGCCAGCAGATAGCGGTCGGTATCCCCGGCATAGTCCGCGCCGCCGCTGAATACCTCGTTGGAGACAACGATCAAGTTTTCGCACTGCGCGGCAAGGCTCTCCAGCCCCTGCAAAATGTGCTCGGCGGCGGCATCGCCCGCTCCGGCGGGGTCGTACAGCTCGTTGGCGGTCAGGTTGCCCAAGTCCTCCAGCAGTGCGGTACCCCTGCGGGGCAAATGCACCGTCTCTAAATGCAGCGGGCACTCGAGGGTCTCAAACTGCTTTGCAGCGCGCATTTTGCGGTGCTTTTCCACCCGGGCGGCGCACTCGGCATCCCACACCTGCATGGTGGCCAGATAATACCGCGGCAAAGCACTGCGCAGCACGAGAGCTTCGGCGTATTCGCTTTTGCCGCTGGCAGCGCCGCCCAGTACCAGCGTCAGCATTGGGGCGTATACGGCGCAATGCCGCCCTCCGCAAAGGAATAGCACCCCTCGTACACCGCCAGCGCCATGTCCCACAGTGGGATACTGGCCACTGCGCCGGTACCCTCGCCCAGATGCAGCCCGGCGGTAAGCAGGGGCGTTTTGCCCAGCGCGTCCAGCACCAGCCGGGCGGCAGGCTCGGTGGAGCAGTGGCTGGCAAACACGGCCTTGGCCGCTGCCGGGCACAGCCGCACGGCGCACAGCGCTGCCACCCCGCTGATGAAGCCATCCATCAGCACGGGCACACCCGCCAGCGCCCCGCCCAGGAACATCCCGCACAGACCGGCGATATCAAAGCCGCCCAGCTTGCTCAGTACGTCCAATACGTCATCGTGGTCGGGGGCATTGCAGGCAATGCCCCGCCGGATGGCCTCCACCTTGCGGGCAAGCCCTGCATCGGAAAGCCCTGCACCGCGCCCAGTCATGGTCTGTACCGGCTGTGCCAGCAGCACGGCAGCAACAGCGCTGGAGGTGGTGGTGTTGCCAATGCCCATCTCACCGGTGGCCACAAGCCCGTAGCCCTCGGCGGCAAGCTGCCGGGTCAGGGCGATGCCCCGGCCAATGGCCTCCACTGCCTCGGCGCGGGTCATGGCAGGGCCTTTGGTAAAGTCCGCAGTCCCGGCGGCAATGCGGCAGTCCCGCACGCCGGGTACGGGCGCACCGACAATGCCCAAATCCACCGGCAGCACATCGCAGTGCGCCGCCTGTGCCATCCTGCATACGCTGGTGCGCCGCGCAGCAAGGTTCTCGGCTACGGCGCGAGTCACGCTCTGGTCGGTCTGGCTTATGCCCTGCGCCACTACGCCGTTGTCCGCACAGAGCACCACCACCGCTCGGCGGGAAAAATCAAACTGCGCCGTGCCGGTCAGCGCGGCGGCATCCTCCAGCATCGTCTCCAGTGCACCCAGTCCGCCCAAGGGTTTGGCAAGGCTTGCCCAGTGGGCGTGGGCGGCGGCGCGGGCGGCTTCGTCCGGCGGGGTGATGGCAGCAAGCAGCTGCATCAGTTCAGCTTCGGTCATTTTCGTCATCCTTTGTGTTTCAAAAAGTGCTGCGCCGCCTGCACAAAGCGGCGGGGCAGGGCAGTACCTGCCCAGTAAAGATGCGGGAAACCGGCATACAAATGCGTGTTTGCAAAGCCGCATTCCCACTGCCTTTTTTCGGTTTTGCGCACAGAAAAGTCTGCGCCATTTTCGGAGGAATCCCAGTGGTGAAATTCATGGATGGGCAGCGCTTCTCCGGCGTGGAAAAGCATACTGCCAGCCTTTGCCGTCATGACGGCATAGCCAAAGCGCACCAGCCGCCCGGTATTGTGCCCGCTGCCCGGCAGCACACCCGCCATGGGGTAAACCTTGCTGTCTGTACCCTCCAGCGTCTGCCCTAAGTACAGAAAGCCGCCGCACTCGGCAGCAGTGGGCAGACCCTCTTGCACTGCGTCCCGGATAGCAGTACGCAGGGCGCGGTTCTCACTCAGCTGACGGGCGTACAGCTCTGGGTAGCCCCCGGGCAGGTACAACCCGCCGATATTTTCCGGCAGGGTGGCGTCCCGCAGCGGGCTGAAAAACACAAGTTCCGCACCCGCGTCCCGCAAGGCGTCCAATGTTTCGGCGTAGGCAAAGCAGAAGGCTTCATCCCGCGCTACGGCAATGCGAACGGAGGGCGTGCACGGCGCGGCAAGCGGCGGCGCAGCCGGGGCAGGACGGTCGGTCAACACTGCCAGCTGTGCCCAGTCCAGCACAAGGGCATCGGCAAGCTTGACCAGCTTTTGCTGTAAGTCCGATATCTCTCCAGCGGTTTTCAGCCCGAGGTGGCGGCTCTCAATGGCGCATCCCGGCAGATGGGGCAGATACCCCACCACCGGCAGACCGGTCTCGGCTTCCAGCATCGGGCGCAGCGTTTTGTACAAGGACTCAGAGCAATCATTGAGCAGAATGCCCACGATATGGCTGGGCGTGCGGAACTGCAAAAGCCCCTGCAGCTCGGCAGCAAGGGTGATACTTGCCCCTTTTGGCTGCACTACCAGCAGCACCGGCAGCGTCAGCGTATCGGCCAGCTCCCAAGCGCTTGCACGGGTTGTCAGTCCCTGCCCATCGTAAAAGCCCATGGCACCCTCGCATACGGCAGCGCCGTGCCCGGCGGCATAGCGGGCGTAAAGCGTGCGCACCGTATCCGGGGCAGAGAGGTAGAGGTCTAAATTGTGGCTTTCCACCCCAAGCGCGCTGCGGTGAAACATAGGGTCGATGTAGTCCGGCCCGCATTTGAAGGCGCAAGGGTCAGTCCCGCGCCGCTGCAATGCGGTAAGCACGGCACAGGTAACGGTGGTCTTGCCGCTGCCGGAGCGCGGTGCGGCGATGAGAAACTGCATCATGTCCGTGCCCCCGTAATGAGAAACACAGGGTTGTTAGCCATCAGCAAATGCAGACTGCCCGCCGTTTTTGTGCGGTTGACGGCAATCTGTGTCACCTCCGCAGAAAGGCCGTGGGCGGTCAGGGCAGCTACGGCAGCGCTGAGCGTTTCCAACGCAATGGCGGTAATGCACAGCCGGGCGACTGGATTTTTGTGCAGTACGGCGTCTATAACAGCGTCCATATTGCCCTTTGTGCCGCCGATGAATACAGCATCCGGGGCGGGCAACGTGTCCAAAGCTTCAGGGGCTTTGCCCTCAATCAAGGTCAGATTGTAAGCAGCAAATTTCTCCCGGTTTTGCTGGATCAGTGCACAGGCTTCCGGGTCACATTCTACGGCATATACCTGTCCGGCAGGGGCGGCAAGCGCCAGCTCCACGCTCACGCTGCCGGTGCCCGCGCCCACGTCCCATAGGGTGTCCGTGGGGGTGACCGCCAGCTTTGCCAGTGCGGCGGCGCGCACCTCCTGCTTGGTCATGGGCACAGCGCCCCGGATAAAAGCATCGTCCGGCAGGCCGGGGGTGCGGCGGGACGGCAAAGCCTCCCGTTCGATGAGCAATACGCTCAGCGGTGCAAAGCTTTGCTCTGCCAGTTCCCGGGCAAGGCCAAAGCGGATGGCTTCTGCAGGGGTGCCAAGGTTTTCGCCCACAAGGGCGTGAGCAGCGCCCAGCCCGGCGGCGGTCAGTTTGGCGCAAAGGGTGGCAGGGGTGTCCCCGCCGCCGGTGAGGAAAAACACCTGTGGATGCGCCAAAACCTCGGCTACCGGGTCGCAGGCACGGCCATGGGCCGATACCAGTTTCCAGTCCTGCCAAGGGCGTCCCACTGCTGCGGCTAAAAGCTGCACGCTGGAAAGCCCGGGCAGCACCCGGACGGAGTATCCCATGACCCGCAGCAGGGGCAGCAGCTTTGCCGCGCCGGAGTAAAACCCGGTGTCGCCGCTGTACAAAACAGCGGTGTCTGTATCCGGCTGTGCGGCAAGACACGCAAGGATTTCCTCCGGTTTATACACGGCTTTGCAGTTGTCAGTGCACCCCGCCGGTAAATGCTCCAACAGGCGATTTGCCCCAAGGATGAGCCCTGCTCCTTGCAGTGCAGCCAGTCCTTGCGCGGTCAGGCTTTCCGGGCAGCCGGAGCCCATTCCGATCAGAGAGATCATACCAGAACCTCCTTGCAGCGTGCCAGAATTTGTGCAGCAGTTTGTCCGTTTTCGGCCGGGCGGCGCACCACGATCAGCTGTGCACCGGTATCCTGTGCGGCCTGTGCTTTTTCGGCAAAGCCGCCCACGGCACCGCCGTCCTTGGTGACCAGATACCGGATGGAGAATTGTTTTATCAGGGCGCAGTTCAGCGCATAGCTGAATGGCCCCTGCATGGCAATGATGTTCTTATGTGGGATACCGGCGGCCTCGCAGGCGGCAATGCCCTCCCGCGTGGGCAGCACCCGGGGGAACAGCCGCTCCGGGCTGAGCGCCGCAAAGGCGGCAAGCTCTTTCGCGCCGGTAGCCAGCAGCACATTGCCGCTGCACCCGGCCAGAAATGCAGCCGCGTGGGCGGCGGTGGCAAACACCATGCTCCCGGCAGGCAAGGGGCTTTCTTCCCGCAGCAGTCGGTGATACTCCACCCCGGCCACGGCACATGCAGCCCGGATGTTTTTTGTGGCGTCCACCGCGTAGGGGTGGGTGGCGTCTATGCACAGGGCAGCGCCCTGTAAAAGAGCGGTCATTTCCTCGGGGGTCAGCCGCCCGCAGTGCACGGTGATGCCGTCTGCTTTGCCCTGTTCCTCTGCACCCAGCGGGGTGGCAACACTGACCAGAACCTCTGCTCCCAGCGCCGCCAGCTGCCGGGAGAACACCCGCCCCTCGGTAGTGCCGCTAAAAACCACTGCCTTCATCTGCGGTACCCCCGTGGGGTGACCATTCTGCCGCCCAGCTGCTTTGTGGCGGCGTTGCCGATGTACACGGTGGTAAACATATCCACCGCAGTGTCTTTCAGCTGGGCAAGGGTCAGGATTCGGGCGGTCTGACCCTCCCGGCCGATGTTGCGCACGATGCCGCAGACGGTATCGGCACTTTTGCCGTTTTCCAGCAGGATGCACACCGCCTTTGCCAGATAGTCCGGCCTGCCCTTGGAGGAGGGATTGTACAACGCAACGCAGAAATCTCCCATAGCGGCGCAAGCCAGCCGCTTCTCGATGACCTCCCACGGGGTCAGCCGGTCGGAAAGGGAAATGACGCAAAAATCGTGCGCCAGCGGTGCGCCCAGCACTGCCCCGCCGCTGAGGGCAGCGGTCAGCCCGGGCACGACTTCCACGGCAACATCCGGGTAGTCCGGGGTAAGTTCCAGCAGGGGACTTGCCATGCCGTACACCCCGGCATCGCCGGAGCAGACCAGCGCCACCCGCTTGCCGGTGCGTGCCTTTTCCAGCGCCCAGCGGCAGCGGTCAAGCTCCTGCGTCATGCCGGTGGCATAGTATTCCTCGCAGGGGAATTCATCGCGGATGAGGTCAAGATAGACCTTATATCCACAAATCGCGTCAACGCTTTCCAGCGTATTCGCGGCCTGCTGGGTCATATAAAAAGGCTCGCCGGGGCCAAGCCCCACGACATAGACTATCTTCTCGGGACGGTCAATATCGATTTCCATCACGTCAAGCATTCTGCCACCTCCAGTCCGGGGCAAAGGGCCTGCACGCCAGCGCAAGGGTCACGCCGCTGCAGGCAAATTTCGGGTAAAACAGGCTGCCGTCTGCGTCCAGCACAGCCGCCCGCTCACAAACATTATCCACTCCGGTCACGCGTTGTACAAAAGGGGAGGGAGTGAACTGCCCGGGCAAGCTGCGCAGCTGTGCGGCAGAGTAAAACCGCACCGGCCAGCCACGCGCCTGACAGAAGGCCAGCAAGCCCGGTTCATTCTGCTTCAGGTCGATGCTTGCGGCGGCGGTAACTGCCTGCGCAGCAAGGCTGTGTCGGGTGCAGAAGGCGGCAAAGGCAGCTTCCAGCGTGTCGGCGCTTGTGCCCCGCTTGCAGCCGATGCCCAGCACTCCGATGCGCGGCACAAGATGCAGTGCCTGCCCGGTGGGGCAAAGGGTGAGTGCAAAGTCGGCTTTTTCCGGGGGATCAGCGGGGAATAACCCTGCGGGCACGGTGCCTGTTACCGGGAAATCAGCCCGGTAATATACCGGCTGCCCGGCCAGTAATTTGCCGCTGACCAGCTTGATGCGCTCCGGCTCCAGCACCATGCAGTTCTGGTGCTTTGCCCACTCGTCCACCGCAAAAATGCCGTGGGCATCGGTGGCGGTGGTGATCACCGGCACCGCACCGCATACGGTGGCAATGGCCCGCGCCAGATCATTCGCACCGCCCAGATGTCCGGACAGAATGGGTACGGCAAACCGCCCGCATTCGTCCACCACTACCACAGCCGGGTCGGTAGTCTTGCTCTTGCAGTGGGGCGCGATGGCCCGCACCGCAATACCCGCAGCCCCTACAAATATCAGTGCATCCGACTGCACAAACTGTGCGCTTGACCATTCTGCAAGAGAAACACCATCCCGCCCGCACCGGGCAACACTGCCGGGCAAGGCGACGGCCAGACGCTTTGCTAGCGCAAGGCCGGTATCCGTAAAGGCAAGGTAAGCGCGTGTCATACCGGTTCTCCTTTGCGGAATTCGGTGGTAAAGGCGGGGTCGTACAGCTTGCTGCGCTCGTACTGCGTGCCGAGAAAATCTCCCACTACGATAAGTGCCGTCTTGGTAATGCCCGCTGCACGGGTGCTCTCAGCCAAAGAACCAACTGTGCACCGCACGATTTTTTCTTCCGGCCAGCTGGCCTTGTACACCACGGCGGCGGGGGTGTCCGGTGTATACGCGCCCTGCAAAAGCGCCGTCTGCACCTTGTCAATCAGCCCGATGGACAGGAAGATCACCATGGTCGCGCCGTGGGCGGCAAGGCTTGCCAGCTTTTCCCGCTCCGGTACCGGGGTGCGCCCCTCCATGCGGGTGATGATGACCGTCTGGCTGACCGTGGGTAAAGTATACTCGGAGTTCAGCGCGGCGGCAGCGCCGCAAAAGCTGGAAACACCGGGGGTATCATCGTAACAAATGCCGTCTGCATCCAGTGCATCCATCTGCTCCCGGATGGCACCGTACAGGCAGGGGTCGCCAGTGTGTAACCGCACAGTGCTTTTACCGGCAGCTTCCATCCGGCGCATCACGTCCAGTACCTGCTCCAGCGTCATCTCGGCGCTGTTATAGATAGCACATCCCGGCTTTGCCAGCCCCAGTAGCGCCGGATTGACCAGACTGCCTGCGTAAATAATGCAGTCTGCGGCCTGTAAAAATGCTGCACCGCGCTGGGTGATCAGATCCGGTGCGCCGGGCCCGGCGCCCACAAAATGTACCATGTGCATTACTCCTTCCATTCGTCTAACAGGCGGGCGGCAGTTTCGGTCTGTCCCAGCGGGCCATGCTGGTTTGAAAACAGCACGGCGCCCACCCGGAACGCCCCGCCCGCGCGGCGGTCAAGATACAGCTGGATGGCGGCAAGCAGGCTTTGCAGCACCGGCTCCCGCAGTCCGGCTGTATCCAGAATCTCCAGACAGGCATCCGTGGTGGCTGCATTGTACAGTGCGGTGCACACCTCTCGGTCAGCACCGCACAGGGCAGCATGGGTGCAGAACAGCTCCGTGCGGCAGTCTGCCGTGTGGGAATGGGTGTTCATAATGCCGCCCGCCAGCTTGCACAGCTTGCCGATATGCCCCACCAGCAGCACCTGTTTGAAGTGCGCCGCCGCTGCAATATCCAGCGTATCTCCGATAAAGTTTGAAGTTTTGACCACCGGGATATCAGCAAACTGCGGGTATGTTTCGTGCAGATAGTCCAACCCGTAATTGCCCGGGGCAAGGATGAGCCGCCGGTGGTCCTTTGCCCGCAGCGCCGCCTGATTCATCTCCAGCTGGATGGTGTCCAGAATGGCCTGCTGGCTCATGGGTTCTACAATGCCGCTGGTGCCCAGCACCGACAGCCCGCCCTCCACCCCGATATGGGGGTTAAAGGTGCGCCGGGCTACCTCCTCGCCGCCGGGGATGGAGATAGTCACGGCAAAGCCGCCGGGGTAACAGGCGGCTTCCGCCTCCCGGCGCAGCGCCTCGGTGATCATCTGCCGGGGCACATGGTTGATGGCGGCCTGCCCAACCGGCTGGTCCAGCCCGGGCTTCGTCACCTTGCCCACCCCCGCGCCGCCGGTAATGCGTATCTCGGGCGTGCCGGGCAGCAGCGTCACCGTGGCGGTCACCGGCAGACCGGTGGTCACGTCCACATCGTCGCCGCCGTCCTTTTCAATGGCGCATTCCGCACCCTCGGCAACGGTGCGGCAGAACAGGGGGGCAACCTCTACCACAATGCCTTTCGGCGTGCGCAGGGCGACGGTTTCCGGTGCTGTGCCGGTCAGCAGCAGCCGGGCGGCCCCGGCAGCGGCCAGCGCCGCACAGGTGCCGGTAGTGTACCCGCAACGCAGCAGCTTCTGCCCGCTGCGCACATAGTGCTCAAATTGGGGCTTTTCCGGCTTTGGTGGACCAAAAACAGCGCTGTACTGTTCCTCGGTCAGGCCGTAGAGCGCTTTGATATTTTCCCGGGCAAAGGCCTGTGCCCGGGACATGGGCGCAGAAACGCCGTGCGGCGAAACGCAGACCACCGCGTCCGCGATCTTCTGCGCCATGTCCAGTTCGTGCAGGGTCACGATGACCGCAAGCTGCTGCTCATGCGCCAGTTTTTGCAAAATGGTCAGCAGCTCTATCTTGCCTTTTACATCTAAAAATGACGTGGGCTCGTCCAGCAGAAGCACCTGCGGCTGCTGACAGACTGCCCGCGCCAGTAAAATGCGCTGCCGCTGTCCGTCACTGACGCAGTTGAAGTCCCGGTTGGCCAGATGCGCCGCGCCCACCAGCTCCAGCGCATTCTGTATCTGCTTTTTGTCCTCGGCGGAAAGGATGCCCAACCGCCCGGTGTAGGGGATGCGTCCTGCCGCCGCAAACTCAAAGCAGGTGGTCAACTCGGTGCGGCGGGTGTGGGGCAGCATCAGCGCCAGCTTTTGCGCCCGGGCGTTGCCGGGGATGCGGGCAAGCTCCTGCCCGTCCAGCAGCACCGCGCCGCCCAAAGGGGCCAGCTGCCCCGCCAACGTTTTGAGCAGGGTGGATTTGCCTGCGCCGTTCGGGCCAATGAGCGCCAGCACCTGCCCCTTGGCAGCGCCCAGCGCGATATCCCGCGCAAGGGCAGCTTTGCCGTAGCCGATGGCAAGGGCGTTGGTTTCAACAGAGTACTTCATCGCACATCCTCCCGGTTGCGGCGCAGCAGCAGCCCAATGACCACCGGCGCGCCGAATACGGCGGTGACCGCGCTGATGGAAAGTTCCATGGGCGCAAACAAGCTACGGGCGATCAGATCACACAGCAGGCAGAACGCCGCCCCGCCCAAGCAGCACCCGGGCAGCACATACAGCGGGCGGGCACTGCCCAGCAGCTGCTTGACAAGGTGCGGCACCGCGATGCCCACAAAGGAGATAGGCCCGGCAAAGGCGGTAACGCAGGCGGCCAGCAGGCTGGAAAGCAGCACCAGCAGCCGGGAAAACCGCCGCACATCCACGCCCACGCTGCGGGCGTAGGCTTCGCCCATCTGGTAAGCTGCCATGGGCTTTGCAAGGCAGAAGGCCGCCGCCAGCGCGGGCAGCACCACCAGCGCTGCCGTGCGCACGTTGCCCCACGTCATGCCGGAAAAGCTGCCCTGCGACCAGTTGTGCAGGTTGACGATGCTGCTATCCTGCGCAAAGGCCACCACAAACTCGGTGATGGCAGAGCAGATGTAACCGATCATTACGCCGCAGATTACAAGGATGCTCATGCGCTGCACCCGGCGGGCAGCGGCCAGCACAAAGGCCATGGCTGCCATAGCGCCCGCAAAGGCCGCAAGGATGAGCACGGCAGAACTGGTCAGCTGGCCGTAGTTCAAAAACAGCACCATTACCAGCGCCACCGCCAGCTTTGCTCCGCTGGAAATGCCCATGACAAAGGGGCCGGCAATGGGGTTTGCGAAAAAGGTCTGCAGCAGGTAGCCTGCCGCAGAGAGCGCAGCGCCCAGTAACGCGGCCATCACCGCGCGGGGCAGGCGCAGCTGGGTGATAATGCCCACGCTCAGCGCGTCCTGCCCGCGTCCTGTCAGGGCAGCAAGCACGGCCTGCGGGGTAAGCGCAACGCTGCCCCAGAACAGGCTCACGGCAAACAGCACCGCCAGCAGCAGGGCAAGGCAGCAATAGGAAAAAACAAGGCGTTTGCGGCTGGTCATAAGCGGCTCCTCAGGTGATCTTGGTCAAAAAATGCAGGGTGTCGGGGCTGGTTGCTTCCCCGGTAAAAACGGCATGGAGATCCAGCATAAAATCTGCCAGTGCCATGCTCTGCTGGAAAAAGCTGGGCGTCGTGCACCAGATATCACCGCTTTGCACCGCCTTGCACTCTGCCAGCAACGCGCAGCGGGCAAGCAACTCTTCTTTTGTGGAGATGGTGCCCTCGATGGTGCCGTTATAAATGAGCACATCGGCGTCTTTGACGCCGGCGTAAAGGTCCTCCAGCGGGATATTCATGGTGGAAAGGCTGTTGCCGCTGTCGGTAAGGTCTGCAAAAACATATTCGCCCCCGGCCATGCCGATCATCTGCGCCACATAGTCTCCGCTTTTGCGCACAGTGGCAAGGCCGCTGGAAGTAATGGAGAAAAACGCGCAGCGTTTGCCGGTGGAGGGCTGTTCCAGCAGTGGCGCAATGCGTTGCGCCTGCCGGGCGAACACCTCCTCGGCAAGGGGTTCTTTCCCCAGTAGGATGCCATACAGTTTGATCCATTCCATCCGTGCCAGCGGGCTGCTCTCGTAGCTGGAGCGCTCCACCAGCACTGGAATGCCGAACCGTTCCAGCTGCTCCTTCACTTCCGGGGTGTGGTAGATCATGGTGTTTTCCACCGCAAGGCCGCATTCTGCGGTCAGGATGCGCTCGTAGTCCGGGGCGCTGTACTTGCCCGCGTAGGCAATGCGCCCGGTCTGCATGGCCTGCTTTGCCTCGTCCAGATACCAGCCCTCGGCGCGGGTACCGGAAAGGGCAATGCTGTCCAGCGCGTCCAGATGGAGGAACAAGTCCATGGCAGAGGTGGACACCAGATAGATGTTCTGCACCGGCTGCTGCAATACAGTCACTCCCTCGGGTACGGTGTGCAGGGTGGCAGCGCCCTCCGGCCGGACAAGGAACTTTACCTGTGCGTCCGGGATGGTCAGCAGGGTAGAGCCGTCCGCATAGCAGTCGGCGGTAAACTGGGTGGCGTAGTCCAGCGGGTAGGCGTGGTCAAAAACCAGCTCGTCCGTATCGGCGGGTGCAGTGGGCGCGGCCGTGCAGCCTGCAAGCACCAGCGCGGCGGCGGGCAGAGCCTTTAAAAATTGAGCGCGGGTCAGCTTCATGGAAGGTTACTCCAAGGTAAAGGTCAGGGTGTATTCGATCTCGTGGGGCTTGCTCATGGCAACAGTGTCGGCGGTAACAGTCAGCGGGGTGCCCAGAGCAGCTACCGGGATCTCAAAGGTGGAGTTGCCCTCGGTATTGGTGGGCAGATACTTCTCGCCGTCCACGATCATGTAGTCGTAGTTGGGGCTGCTCCACACGATGGTGGCAGTCATCTTGCCCTCGGCCACGGTCAGGGCAGCGGGGCTGTCCACGGTGGCGCGGCCGGAGCCGCCCTCCAGCACCACGGCAGCGGTGTATGCACCGTCTGCGGGGGTCTCGGCGGCCTGCTCGGTCTTGGGCTCGGCGTTGCGCACGCTGACGGTGTGGTCGTACCACTTGCCCTTAGTGCCAAGCAGCGCCAGCTGGAAGTCGGTATCCAGTGCTTCCACCGGGATATCGTAGCCGTACACTTCCTCAGTGGTGCCGTCTGCATAGGTAACAGTGTCCACGGTGGGGATGAGCCATGCGGTCTTGTTGGCCTCGGCATCGGCGGCAAGGCCGGGGTAGAGGTTCACGATCTTTTTGGAAGCCAGACTGACGTGGAAGGTCATCACGCCGTTTTCCACGGTCAGGGTGCCCTTGCCGTTGCAGGCTTCATTGGGGTGGAACATACTGCTGTCGGTCTCGAAATCAGCGGTATATACGCCGTCCGGCAGGGCAGTCTCAGCAGCGGCAGAGGAAACCATCACGGAGGAAGCAGCCACAGAGCTTGCTGCAGCAGAGGAGGCGGGGACAGCCCCGCCGCAGCTTGCCAGAGAAGCAGCCAGCACCACACCGGCCAGAGAAACGATGATAAACTGTTTGCAACGCATAAAATAAATACCTCAGTATCCTAAATTTTTGCCCGGCGTCTAAGCTGCCGGGGCAGGGGGCACGTTCTCCTCGTGCGGGGAATACGCCCATAAAAGAAGCCCTCTCCGTATGCTTGGCAGCGCCGGAGAGGGCTTCTGAATCCATTAGCCGTTCAGAAGATCCATAGCGGCCTTGGTATGTGCAATGTACAGCTGCTGGACATCCGCAATGCGGCCCAGACCCGAGATCTGGCAGTCCACATTTTCAAAGCAGCCTGCGGCGGTAAACTGGCTCAGCCAGCTGTCGGCGTCCTCACCGGCCATGTCGTTGTTGGCGTGGTCGCCTGCCACCACCATCAGCGGGCGCAGGATGACCTTGGTGTAACCGGCAGCCTTTACAGCTTCAATGACGGCTTCGCAGGAGGTGTCCTCAGGCTCGCCCTCCACCGTGCCGATGAACACGTTGTCGTAGCCCAAGGTCTGCATGGTGGTCTGCATCTGGCTGTAGCTCACCTTGGCAGTGTGGGAAGTGCCGTGACCCATAAAGACGAAAGCGGTCTTATCGGCGGCGGCGGCAGCGGCGCTCTCGTAACCGGCATCCTTCACAGCGGCATCGGTAACAGCCTTGGCAACAGCTTCCTTATCTGCATTGATGACGGAAGCATCTGCGCCTACCTCGCCCAGCAGGGGCTCGGCCACAGCAACGCTCTCAAACTTGTCGCGGTACTGGTCCAGCATCTCGTTCATCTCGTCGTACTCGGCACCGTGCATCAGATGGGTGGGCTGCACGATCAGGTTCTTCACACCGTTTGCCACAGCGCGGTCCAGCGCCTGCTGCATGTTGTCGATCTTCTCGCCATCGCGTGCCTGCACATGGTTGATGATGATCTGTGCGGTAAAGGCGCGGCGCACGCTCCAGTCTGGGTATGCGGCCTGCAAAGCGTCCTCAATGCCCTTGATGTCGGCGGCGCGGCTGTCATTGAAGGAGGTGCCGAAGGACACGACCAGCAGCTCGTTCTCACCGATCTCATCGGCGTTGCGGGCATCGTCCTTGGAGGCGTCGCCGGTGTCGCGGCCAAAGTAGTCGGGGTCGGCATTTTCGCCCTCCACCAGCTCCTTCTGGGCATCGGTCAAAGCGTCCCAAGCGGCCTTTGCGGCCTCGCACTGGGCATCGGTGTCATCGGTGCGCTGCTGCACATAGATGGCGTCGATCAGATCTGCCACGTTCTGTGCGGCAAGCTCGTCAGCGTCTGCGCCGGAAGCCTCGCTGCTGGCGGCAGAACTGGCGGCAACAGAGGAAGCAGTGCCGGAGGCGGCCCCGCCGCAGCCGGTCAGTACACCGGCGCACAGAGCCAGAGCGGTCAGAGCGGCCGCCGTTTTGCGGATGTTGCGTTTTTTCATCTTGTTTTCCTTTCCTGATGTGGGTAAAATACGGCACCGAACAGAAGGGTACAGGAAAGAGAACCTGCAAAAAAACGGAGCCTTCCGCTTGCGAAATGGCAAAGCAAAAAGACCCCGTATCTTACAGGCTTTTTGGTACAACCAATTCCTCGTGATCTGGGGCGGCAAAGCCCCGGTACCAACAGCGGGCAGGTTTCCTGACTGAAAGCTCAACGCCCGCTGCCGCCTTCCCAAGCCGGATGGCTCAGTGACCGGTGCAAAAGCACCCTGACAGTGGACTCCCTTATCACAGTGACGAGATCGTGCGGGATTGACACCCGCTTCCCTTTTAACGTCCCTGCCGCCGCCCGGTGGGGCAAAGTGACGGAACGCACCTGCTGTTTTCTGTTCAGTTCGTCAAAAAGTATAGCACAGCCCTATACAAAACGCAAGAAAAAACGGAGAAATGCTTGACCTTCCCCCTGCCGGAAGGTGTATACTTGGCTCGAAACTGAAAGCAAGGAGGCAGCCCATGTTAAAGATCGAGCATCTGACCAAAACCTACGGCGGCAAGCCCGCCGTGCAGGACCTTTGCCTGCACATCCGCCCGGGGGAGTTGTGTGCCTTTATCGGGCACAACGGCGCGGGCAAGACCACTACCTTAAAATGCTGCTGCGGTATCCAGCAATTTGATGCCGGAGAAATTTATGTGGACGGCATTTCCGTGCGGGAGAACCCGCTGGAATGCAAGCGCCGCTTGGCCTATCTGCCGGATGACCCGCAGCTGTACGAGTATATGACCGGTATCCAGTACCTTGATTTTATTGCGGATATCTTTGGCGTAAGCGCCGCACAGCGGACGCAGCGCATCCGGCAGTACGGCGATGCCTTTGGCCTGACGCAGGATTTGGCGCAGTCCATCGGGGCATACTCCCACGGCATGAAGCAGAAGCTTGCCATTATTGCGGCGCTGCTGCACGAGCCGAAGCTGATTTTAATGGACGAGCCCTTTGTCGGGCTGGACCCGCTGGCTTCCCATCAACTCAAGACCCAGATGAAGGCCTTTTGTGCGCAAGGCGGGGCGATCTTTTTCTCCACCCATGTGCTGGAGGTGGCCGAAAAGCTTTGCGACAGGGTAGCTATTCTGCGTAAAGGTCAGCTGGTGCGCGAGGGTGCTATGGAAGAGGTGCGCGGCGACGATACGCTGGAGGAGGTCTTTCTGGAACTGGAGGATACGGGGGAAGCGCTATGATCCGTGCATTGCTCAAAAAACAGCTACTGGAATTGGGTGCGGCCTTTGTGCGCAGCAGCAAAACTGGTAAGCAACGCTCCCGGGTGGGGACGTTTGGCTACACGCTGCTGTTTGCGGCATTGATGCTGCTGGTCATGCTCAGCTTTGGCTCAATGGCGCTGCCGCTGGCGGTAACGCTGGTTCCGCAGGGGCTGGACTGGCTCTATTTTGTGCTGATGGAGCTTTCGGCGCTGACGGTCAGTGTGTTGGCTAGTGCCTTTACCAGCTACGGGCATTTGTTCCGCTGCCGGGATAACCAGCAGCTGCTGGCGCTGCCCATCCCGCCGGGCACTATTTTTGCGGTGCGCTGCGGCGGGGTGTACCTGACCGGCCTGATTTATCTGCTGCTGGCGTGGGTGCCCTCGGTGGTCTGCTATGCGCTGGCGGCACCCCGCCCCGGCGGAGCCTTGCTGGCGGCGCTGCCGGTAGCACTGGCGCTGGCGGGGGTCTCTATGGTGCTGGCTGTTCTGCTGGGCTGGACGGTGGCGCTGCTCAACCGCCGCGCCCGGCACAAAAGCCTTGTCACTGTGGTGGGTACGCTGCTCTTTCTGGCGGTCTATTATGCGGTATTCCAATGGGTGGGCAACGCGGTGGAGGCCCTTGCGGTGGATGCCGTACAGGCGGGCGCAGCAGCCGGTCGTGCCGCCGCGCCGCTGCGTCTGCTGGGTCTGGCGGCAGTGGGCAACGTCCCGGCGCTGCTGCTATTGCTGGCGCTGGCTGCGGCCTGTATGGCGCTTTGCGGCAAGGTGCTGGCAAAGCCCTATCTGCGGCTTTTGACCCTTGAACCGGGCAGAGCCAAAGCGGAATACCGCGCAAAGACGCAAAAAAAGCAGCCCCCGCGTCGGGCATTGCTGCGGCGGGAACTGCTGCATCTGGGCGCTTGCCCCATGTGGCTGCTCAACTGTGCACTGAGCAGTCTGCTGTTGCCGGTGCTGGGCGCAGCAGCGCTGTGGAAGGCCTCAGATCTGCGCGCCTTTACTGCTGCTTACCTGCCGGAGAGCCTGCCTATGCTGGTGTGCGGGATGGTGTGCGCCATAGCCGCCATGAACTTTATCACAGCGCCCTCGGTGTCGCTGGAGGGCGGCACCCTCTGGCTGCTGCAAAGCCTGCCGGTTGCCCCGCAGCAGGTTCTGCGGGTAAAGGTGGAGCTGCAATTGCTGCTCACGCTGCCGGGGGCGTGGTTTTGCGCCGGGTGCGCCATGGCGGCGCTGCGCATTCCGGCAGGGCAGGGGCTGCTGGTGATGGTGGTGCTGGCAGCCTTTGTGTGGCTGACGGCGCAAATGGGCCTTGCCTTGGGATTGTGCCTGCCCAACCTCCACTGGGTCAGCGAAGCCGCCGTGGTCAAGCGGAGCGCCGCCAGTATGCTGGCGATGTTCGGCGGGTGGCTGCTGGCGGGCGGGGTGCTGTTTTTGCCCCTGACCTTACTGGATTATGCCGTGCCGCCGCTGGCCGCGCAAGGTGCTTGTCTGGCCGCGCTGCTGGGGCTGGATTTGCTGCTGCACCGTTGGCTGTGCACCCGCGGCGCAGCCCGGTTTGCCGCCCTGCACTAAAGTGGGAAAAACTTTATTAGAACAAAATCGGGCAGCTGCGGGCTGCCCGATTTTGCATTTTCACGGGAGGGGTGTAACGGAAAACAGCAGGATGCAGTGCCTGTTTCCTGCGGAAACAGGCACTGCGGGAAGAACGATGTTTTTTGCAGTTACAGCGCATCCAGTGCGGTGCGGGCGGCGCGGATATTTGCTTCACTGGTCTGCCAGATCTCAAACTCCGAAAAGCCCGGCAGCCCCATGGGCACGCCTTCCCGCCGGAAGGTCATGCGGCTGTCCAGCACCTGCTTGCCGGAAAGGTGGAACGCCCGGGCACCGGTCTGGGCGGCAAGAGCGGGGATGTTGGCAGCAGATACGCCTGCACCAACCAGAATCTCCACCTCCTGCCCGGCAGCTTCCACCAGCTGCCGCAGCAGGGCAGCGCCCTGTGGGGCACTTGCTGCCTGTCCGCTGGTCAGAATGGTAGCAAGCCCTAGCTGCTTTGCGGCTTCCAGTGCGGCGAAGGGGTCGCAGCAGACATCAAAAGCACGGTGCAGGGTGCAGTCCACGGTGCGGTGTGCTTTTTCAGCCGCCTGCCGGGCTGCGGCATAGATGGGGCGCAGGGCGTCTGTGTCCAGCGCTCCCGCCGGGGTCAGCACGCCGGTCACGATGCCGTCCGCACCGGCGGCTACCAGCTCGGCGGCGCATTCGGCCATCTGTGCCAGCTCGTAGCGGTCGTAGCAGAAATCGCCAAAGCGGGGACGGATAAGTGCCCGCACCGGCAGGCCGGTCTCAGCCTTGACCTGACGCAGCAGGGCAGGGGAAGGAGTGGTGCCGCCGATGATCAGGTCGGCGCACAGCTCCAGCCGATCAGCGCCGCCGCGTTTTGCCGCCAGTGCGCTGGCGGTGCTGTCTACGCAAACTTCCAGAGTGCAGTGCATAGCGATACCTCCATCTACAAAAAACGATTTTGAATGGCCGCCGCGCTGCTTTGGCCATTTTCAGCGGAATGAATACTTTAATTTATCAATGGGAAAATCTGCGGATTTTCCCATTGATTTTTTCACAGGGGGGAGAGCAAAGGAAAAGTGCTTTTGCTCAATGCTGTGCTCTAAAAAAGGCTGTTGCGCCATGATATGTGCAACAGCCTCGGGGATTTATGGTTTATTTTACGCTTTCAAGGAAGCGGACAAAACCGGCGCGGCCTGCTTCGTCCAGCTTGTACACACCGGCATCGGCCAGCACCTGTGCGAACACATGGCCTACCTCGTCCTGCAAGATCAGGTGCACATTGTCGGCGTTCAGCTCCGGGTGCTTTGCAAGGATCTCCTCTGCCCACGCAGCATGCTTTTGCAGGGCTTCGGGGTACTCTGCGGTGGGCAGATGCGCCACCAGCACATCAGCAAGGTCGAACAGCTCCTGCTTCAGGCGGCTGGGCAGCACGGCCAGACCCATCACCTCAATCAGGCCGATGTTCTCCTTTTTGATGTGGTGCAGCTTTGCATGGGGGTGGTACACGCCCAGCGGATGCTCCGGGGTGGTGATGTTATTGCGCAGCACCAGATCCAGCTGATACTTGCCGTCCCGCATCCGGGCGATGGGGGTAATGGTGTTGTGGGGCTCGCCGTCGGTCTCGGCAAAGATAAAGCAGCTCTCGTCGGTGTAGCTGCGCCAAGCAGCCAGCAGCTTATCGGCCAGCTCCACAAGGCGTGCATCGTCCGCACAGGTCAGACGGATGCAGCTCATGGGCCAGTGCACGATACCGGCCTCCACGTCCTCAAAGCCGGGGAACACCCAAGGCTTTTCAATAGGAGCTTTGGCCATGGCAAACTCGTAATGACCGCCCTGGAAATGGTCATGACTCAGGATGCTGCCGCCCACGATAGGCAGGTCGGCGTTGCTGCCCACAAAATAGTGGGGGAACAGACCCACAAAATCCAGCAGCTTGCGGAAGGTTGCCCGCTCGATCTTCATGGGGGTATGCTGGTTGTTGAATACGATGCAGTGCTCGTTGTAGTAAACGTAGGGGCTGTACTGCAAATTCCACGCGCTGTCGTTGATGGTCAGCGGGATGATGCGGTGATTTTCGCGCGCAGGGTGGTTCATGCGGCCGGCGTAGCCCTCGTTCTCCACGCACAGCTGGCACTTGGGGTAAGCACTCTGGGGTGCAAGCTTTGCGGCGGCAATGGCCTTGGGATCTTTTTCCGGCTTGGACAGGTTGATGGTGATATCCAGATCGCCGTACTCGGTCTTGGTGACCCACTTCAGATCGCGCTTGATACGGTAGCGGCGGATGTAGTCGGTGTCCTGACTGAACTTGTAGAACCAGTCGGTGGCGGCCTGCGGGCCCTCGTTTTCGTACCGCTCCTCAAAGTTTGCGCGCACGATGCTGGGGCGCGGGGTCAGCACGCCCATCAGCTTGGTGTCGAACAGATCGCGTGCGGTGGAGTTATCCTCGCACACGCCGCGGGCAACGGCATCGTCCACAAGGGTCTTGAGGATGCTTTCCAGATCGGTATAGCACACCTCGCCCTCCGGGGCGGTAAAGTCGTCCAGCTGCATGGTCATCAGCAGCTGATTGCGGATATAGATCTCGTCATCAGGCAAAATCAGCCCGGTGTCCAGCCCGTAGTTCACGAGCTGCTGGATGGTGGTAGAGATCACAGCACAGCACCTCCCTCAGGACGAATGCTCAGCACATGGCAGCGGCCTGCGCCGAGGATCTTTTCCATGTTTGCCTTAAAGTCTGCCAGCATCTCCACCGGCACAAAGGCCTGCACCGTACCGGCAAAACCGCCGCCGTGCACGCGCACAGCGCCCTTGCCGCCCAGATAATGCTTGGCAGCGGCGATGGTCACAGCCACCTCCTGATGCTCCTTGTAACCGGCAGGGATGACGTTCTGCAAATACTCCCAGCTACTGTCGCCGGAGGCAGTCACCATCTGCAAAAAGGCATCAAAATCGCCCTCGCGCAGGGCAGCCACCTGCTGGGGCACACGGTCGTTATCGGCGTAGAAGTGGAAGGCGCGCAGCACAGCGCGGTCGCCGCACTGCTTGCGGCAGGCCGGAATATTTGCAAGGAAGGTTTCAAAGGGCACGTCCCGCAGCACCTCGCCGCCGCACACAGCGGCCACAGCGCGGCACTCGTTGGGGATGGCGGCGTACTCGTCGGTCAGGTCGGCATGGTCTGCACCGGAGTCCAGAATGCACAGCGCCAGGCCGGCCTTGGAAAAGTCCACCTGCACTGGCTCCACGTCGGGGTTTGCCTTGTCGGCAAAGTCGATGGTGATAATGTTGCCCACGCTGGAGGCCATCTGATCCATCA